>Ga0213867_1000351_pt1 | contig 20811 bp, 14 predicted proteins | sample PICome_12_FD_160120 | JGI IMG/M metagenome (GOLD analysis project Ga0213867, IMG submission 160120) | Coastal seawater microbial communities near Pivers Island, North Carolina, United States - PICO540 | ecosystem: Environmental > Aquatic > Marine > Coastal | place: USA: North Carolina... | reverse complement strand
GGTCGATATGAGTTGGTTGAACTAGCCACTCCATTTTTTCTATCATACCTACTGCCCAAATGACTGCCCACATAACTACCATATTGTTCACCTGTGAGTTCATTTGTCCTTTCCTCAGAGTTATCCGCAATAATTGTAACTTTTAGAGATGGGTCATCCATAGCATTCAATAAAGATTGAATTGATTCAGGTAATTCCTCTCTTTTATTGGAGCTATCCAGGCTGTAATCAACTTTACCAGTTTCATTATCATGTTCAATACTAATGCCGTAAGTACTAAGGGCGTCTTTAAGTTGAGATATTGCTTTTTTCTGATTCGGTCCGGTTAAGTAGAAATCTCTTCCGTCTGGATCAACAAACATCACAGGATTATTCCCAGTAAAAATATAAGGTTCAAGTGTCTCATGCGCCAGCGGATCCACACTCAACCACATGCTGAGTTTAGATTGATAGTACCTCGCGCCATAGTAGTGCAGTCCGGTTTCCGCATCTTTTTCCTTACTGTTGAATCTATAGGGCGAGCTAAAGCTAAAGGTATTGGCATTGTACTGGTGCATTTCTTCACCCCACGGGTTGTAGGTGAAGAATTCATAGGTTTTTCCGTCGCGCTCGGTTACTAGGTCCACATTTCCGAGGTAATCGGGATGGTACCAAAACAATACTCGGGTAGTGGACTCCGGAGCGTTTTTAGCAGCAGTAGCGTTGAATGCTGTTTCTCTCACCAACTCGGGGTAGTACTCCTCTAGCGTAGGCTGCTGGCCCAATCCATTTACTTCTAATTTCTGATGCCCAAGGGCAGTTAAAGTTGATTGAAGGTCTGCAAAAGCCGCATTGTAGTTCACTGAAGCGGTGTCTTCGCTTGGCTTTTTAGGATCACGTGCATTCGGCTGCTGCGGCCCTGCCATAGACTCCTGGGCCTGGTAGTTGATGCTGATGTCTGTAGCGACCCGTTGTGTGTTCATGTAGTAGTGTTTGCTGACCTTATCTCCACCTTGTAGTTCTGTAACCACGTAATACGGGTTGATGTATAGGGTATAGGGTTCAAGATACTGAACATCGTCGATATTCTTATCGTTGACTTGAACAGAAGATTGCATCACGGAGCTCTTCATCACCCGCTCCCCTTTGTAGTCATACACGTAGTGATGTACTCCCAGGTAATTGCTTACCCCGCTGAGCCACTGCTCCTCGTTCCAGAAGAAGGATTGTGGGCCGCCTGCGGCATGATCCTGAATTTCCTGAATACTTCCCGAGGAATTGTACTGGTAATGACTTTGAGCACCTGATTTAGAGTCTATAACATCGGCTAACTGATGCGGATTGCTCGCGCTGTAGTTGTAGTTCAGCGTATAGTTCAAGTCTTGGAAATTCGTAATACCCGTTGCTAGTGCGTCCTTCTTTACTATTCCCCCGGCCTTGTTGTAGGTCATATCTAGGGTGTATTCGGTACTCCCGCCTATTGCATGCTGATGCGTATCAAAACGCCCAAAGGCATCGTAGCTGTACTTATCGGACAAAGGGACCGTTGTACCTGCGGAGGAATTCATTAAAGTACCGGCCACATCACGATCTAACTGCGTGACCATCCCTTGGGTATTGTAGGTGTACTTTCTTTCCAGTACTGTCGACTGCGAAGTTGTGCCCTGCTCCTTGGCTGTGGTTGTGGTCTTAAACAGGGTGTTCTTTTTAAGGGTAGAAGCTCCTGAACCTGTCACGTTATAATCATAGTCCGTATAGGTACCGTTGCCGTAGGATAGCTTGGAGATTTGTCCGTAACCGTTGTAGAGGATCCCACTTACAATGGACTGTGTTGTTCCGCCAACTTTTGAATCTATCGTATGGAGCTCCCCAAGGGCTGTGTAGCCATAGGTAACCTGGTCCCCGTCGGGATAAGTAGCCTGAAGGATACGCCCAAAGGAATCGTAGCGCTTTGTCGTGGTAAAACTTTTGTACCCGTAAAGCGGTACATCCATGGTTGTGTTTTCTTCTACTACATTTCCTAGTTCGTCGTATCGCAGCAGATCGGTTTTGAAGCCTTGCCCCTGAATTACCTGGGTGATGCGTCCCGCGCCGTTGCGTCCATCGCCCTTGGTACCATAGGTATAGGCCATGTCGTACAAATCCGCACCAGAGGACAGCGGCATGTATTTATGCACCAATCGATTGTAATCGTACTCCATGGTCACGGAACCGCCAAAGGTCAGCGTCCCGGGAGTTTCCAACTGAATGACATTGCTGGCTGGATCATACACTGTGCGCGTCACACCACGGTCGGGATGCTTTTCCCGAGTCACACGACCGGCAAGATCATATTCGTAAAAAGTGGAAAGCCCTATTGGGTCAACTACTTCAATTAATTCTCCTATGGGGTTGTAGTTAAACTGCGTGGTGATATCGTCGCTGGCTGTGGCGCCATAGGTAATGGTCCCTACTTTGTGTCCTCGAGCATCGGTGTAGGTGGCGTTGATGATGTTAGGCGTCGAGTTGGTAAGACCACTCGCCTGGCTAAGAACCGAGGTCTTTTCAAAGTATTGATCCTTACCTGAGATTAGATCATCGTTCCAGTCGTACTGCATTTGGGTAGTTACCCATTGGCCTGTGGTAGTTCCGGATTCTTCCGTCCAAGTATCCGATGATGTTACCCGGTTGTTGTAATCGTACAACACATCCTTTTGCATCAAATCTACCGTAGAGAGATTGATCACTCCTGCGAACGTCCCAAAGCTGCCTACCCCTGATGAATTGCCGATACTGCTGAAATCTGCATACACCTGCGAAGTGCGCCCAAACTTGTCTACGGATTCCGGACCCGAAATCATAAAGCTTGAGCCGTTGAAGCCATTAGAAGTTGTGGATTGCTCGGTTTGCAATTGAACTGCTTTAGCGTTTCCATCTACAAAAGTGGCTGTACGTACTCCAGAAGTAAGTTCTGGACGAGTAGAAAAATCATACGCGGTCCCACAAAGTTCTGGGGTGAAGGAAACACTCTTATTCGTAAGGTTGGCTAAATTGTGAGTCGTAATGGCCCGCGCAGGAACCACCTTGCCGGAACTCACAGCGTATAAGCGATAATCGTATTGAATGGTCGGTGCGCTATTCCCAATGTAAATCTCACGAGGGGCCCACACCTTTTCTAATCGGTTGAATGCATCGTATTCATAGACCATCGGATGCCCATTGATGCCAATAGTTTGGAGCAACTGTCCGGTGTGATAATCGTACGTATTACAAACGCTTTCATTAAACTGATTGGATATTCCCGTAACATATTGGTGAAGCGTCGCATCGTAGGTGTATTTTAACAACGAACGTTGATTGGCATGATTCTTCGGACCTTGAATTTGGGTAACATTTCCGTATCCATCGTATCGCAGGTCATTGACGGCATATTCGGTACTATTTAAAGTCGTTCGCATCGTAGCAACGCTCTTCTTATCTGTTGTTAGCGCCGTCACTTCACTTTCGCGCACGGGGTTTGAAGCTGTGGAGCCAAGGTGAATACTGTGTTTCTTCAACACTCCCGTTCGTCCTCCTGCTTGGGAAGGAGTGAAATAGTCCATCACCGCAATGCGATCGGAATTGTAGACCGCATTCGTACTGGTTTTCTTCACATAGGTCGTTTCTGGTGTTTCCTTGTAATGGTGCGTGACGAAAACACCCAGGTCTGACCCACATACATTCATGCCATAGATATTTGAGGGTGGGCAGTTTCCAGAGAAATCCATCAGCCACAAAGTATCCACACTGTATCCAGAATACCCTGATTCTGGTTGGATCACATACTTCTTCACGAATTCATCTTGATATACCGGAGTATTGCCAACAAGAGTACTGCAGGTATTGGTTTGCCTATGATACTCCACCCTAGTTGAGAATATAGTTTCCTCTATGGTTTCTGAAATTCCATTGGCTGTCATTTCAGCTTTATCTTGATATCGGGTAACGTTAAAATACGAATCGTAAGCCAACTCAAACTCTTGGCTGTGGTACAATGTATTCTGTGATAGTTGTGGAATGTTCAATGCTTCAGAATTTGTGACTGCTGGAAATACCGTTGCTGATTCACCTATTGTTCCCCAATCAACTGTTTCAAAACTCGTACCTGATTTCTTCACCTGTCCAAGGGTGGCAGAACCATCAGCAATATCCACCACTCTAAAGTCATAGGTCGAATTTTGCGCGGAAATTAATGCCACGGTATGGCTTGTTGCGTTGGACTCCTCGTGATACAATGCATAGGTTCCACGAACCAATCCTTTTTGATAATCATGCTTTACCAAATCAGAAAAGCTTAACGCATTAGGAGCGAGGTATTCCACTACTTCAGTCAGGTATTTTTTGGGATAACTGGATTCGCTTCCCGCTTGATTTTGCTGTCTTGTCTCAACTCTAGTAAAGCCCGCAAATGCTTTCTCTCGGCGGTTCTGGATACCCCCATCATAGTCGAAGAAGATTTGCATGGAATCGTCGCCATCGAGGTCAACACCACCGTCCGTTGCGATGTTCACGCCATCGTGAATGGTCACCTGAGCGAGCACCCACTTGCCGCTTGGCATATCCCATAGCACCTTTTCATCAGCTCTATGAGTCTTTACTTCTGTATCGTAGGCGCCACGGCGGTGTCCTACTAGCTTGTAATCGATATCAAAGGAACCACCAAGTGGATTGCTAACACTGGTGAGGTAGTTTGATTTAACGACGTTAGAATAATAGACGTGTAGATCACCATTCTCTTGGGCATCTACAAAATCAACAGCACCATCACCATTGATGTCCATAAAGCTTGAACGAAGTTTGTTGATAGAGTAGTTAGCACCGCCGTTCATACTTATAGAGAGCTTACCATTTAAAAATATCGGTATACCAATAGTAGCTCCTGCATTTCCAGACATGCCAAAACTTTGACTCTGGCTGAGTTCTTGAGAGAGATCAAGATCAACTGTAGTTCCTCCATCTTTATGAAGGACATATCCCGTTCCTGTGTTTAAGTACACCGAATGCTGACTACCGTCAGTTTTAATGATATCAGAAAGTCCATCACCGTTCAAGTCCATGCCCACTGTTTTTGAACGCGAACCGGAGTTGTTAATATTTACTCCAGCATTAAAGCTTCTGGCTAGGTACCCGATACTTACTGAAGCCCCTTGAATAGCGCCTTTGAGTCCTGAAGACAAATCTGCTGGAGATTGAGTGGATTCATTGACAGAGGATATTCCGGCAGGAAGCGCGTAATTCTTCTTGGTCTCAAACGAAGTGCCCGTATTTAGCGCCACTTGATCCGTACCTCGGTTTCCATACACTCGATCAACCAAACCATCACCGTTCACATCCACATATTCAATGTCTTGAACCGTCTCACCGAAATTCACGCCAGCACTTAATCCAAGACTACCCTTATCAATGTAGCGCAAGTCGTCATTCTTATAGTTTCCGCTGGCGGTAATCCCATACCCTGAGGATAGACTTTTTGAATTTCGCTCTCCTGAAACTGCTACCACAGCGTTCTTATGCCCACCGCCAGGAAGTGTATATTGAATTTTTACATCTTTACCATCTTGTAGAACTAAATCAGGCATTCCATCGCCATTCATATCTTGAAATGCACTAGGAGAATTTCCAAAGAACACCAGTGGATCACTAGTTGAAGTGCTTACGCTGGTCCCAAACCACCCTAAACTTGCCCCTACATTTTGGCTTAGTGAGTTCGATTTGTTGATTCTTGGAGCCGCCGTTGCACCATACACACCTGCAAAGGCGCTTTGAGTAGGTGTTGACTCTTCCTCTTCACCAAAATACCCAGGTGACATCACTCCCGTTTTTCGGTAATGTCCCATATAACTCCCAAACACAGCATAATGATCCTTGTCTTTCAAACTAGATAGATGTGTATCTTGATAAGTCCTTAACCCACGGGCGTTCTCACTACGCACTGGGGTCAAAGAAAAGAATGAATTGTCCCACGGATTCATATGTTCAACATCTGCCTTTGTAACTTCCTGAGCTGGTGATGTTAGAGCTAGGGCTTCAGCCGTTCCTGCTATTTGCATTTGAGCCGGATCAATAGGGTCATTCGCTTCTCCGCTCCATGCAAAATGCCCCCATCCTTTTTGCATCGTTCCTATTTGATCTGAATAGGCGTAGAATAAGTTTTGCGGTGCTGTTGGCGGGAATACCTGCACGATACTACTGGAGCTATTCACTACATTGAATCCATTTAAATTCTGAGTGATATACTCCAGCGCCGCCTCGGCAAAAGGAGTGTTCTCAGCAAAAAATTCAAGCGTCACAGTTCCATTAATCACTTCACTATGACTAAAGGTTCCTGTAGCAGTTCCGGTATATATATAGGCCGAGGTCGTATTTACAGGTGTACCTTCGTTCTGTGCTAGCGTATATAATCGATAGGTATTAGATCCCGTTCCCGCAACGTCTTTATGTAGGATCAGCGCTTTTTTACAAATGTATTTGCCACCACTCTTTACCACAAAATAAATCGTTTGGTCAACATCTACTCCGCTAACTCCTGAAAACACATTATCAATGGCCGATTTATTTTCGCTTACCTCTGGAAGTATTTCGTAAGAGCCGCTAGGAAGGTTTAGTGCGGTCGGGCCCTTGAGAGCCTTCACACCATTAAAAAAACGATAGCCAACATTTGGATAGAATACAATTGGGCCATCGTCACAATTGGAGCGAATCTCCACAGTGGGGCGGATTTCAACATCCTTCCAATCCACGTTGGAGTGTGACATGACTTCAATACTCAACTGACAATAATCAGAGGCAACGACTCCAGGAACTGTCGCAAAGCTCCCCATAAAAGGAGCTGACATGGTCCCATAAGAGGTAGCGTTTTGGTCCAGGCGATCGTAGTACACATGATCTGTGGTGGTCTGATTGACCGTGTCATTCTCTGTTACTGTAATTCGATAATAGATATCATCCGAAAAATCAAACCCATCACGGTTCAAGGTCACTTTGATTTCTTTGTCTCCAGTGAATGTTACCCCTTCTTTTCCCGACAATACAAAGTCCGAATCGTACGTTGAAGAAGTATATTTTGAACCATTTCCGTCTGAAGGTAAGCTTTGGGCATAGGTCACTTGAGGATTCCAGGTAAATAAATCCTGCTGTCCATCTACACCTGGTGACAAACGGAAAATCAACTGATCTCCTTTCGTTACTCCCACCGATTGATTAAAGGACGCTCCATTAGCGGGCACAGGATTCTGAAGGAATACTCCATCATGCTGAATAGAAACAACAGCATTGCCTGTTAAGCTAAGATCCGCGATGGTTGGATTCGAATTGATGTTAATGGTTCCACTTACCGGTGCCGTCCAAACCTTTACTACTTCGAATGATTTAACATCTGGATTGCTGTAGGATTGTAATGCAGCTCCTTTCATAACCGGGTTCAAAGTGTATATAGATGAGTTAGTGAAACTTAGCGTTCCGTCTTCTGCCAACATCCCAAACTGAACTTTTAGCCCTCCACCAGATACAGGTACAGTGCGATCTAGAATTCCATCACCGTTATAATCGAGTAAATACCTTTTAACTTTGCTCGTGGAGTGATTCCAGTTCAATCCAAAGTTAAATAGCCCGAACCCCGTAACGTAATCAATCCCTGAATTGATTGATTGCGAAGTACTTTTATATAACTTGGAACCGACAATTTCTCGAGGCGCGCCAAAAGTGATTTTTCCATTGTCATCGATCTGCATAGGGCGATACGCATAGCTCGTATTCCCTCTATTAGCAATAATGATATCCTGAAGTCCGTCTCCATTGACATCTTGCATGGATACTTTATCATGCGAGTAATTCTCTGAATACCCAAGTTTGGCACTAAATGTCCATTCTTTTGTTGGGGTTCCGTCTACCATAACTGGAGTAGCACCTGTACCTAAAGCACCACCTGTGGTCCATCCCGACGTTTGTGTGGTTTTTAACATCGATGCTGGCATCACAGGTATCATCGCTTTTTGTACAAAGCCTGGATCTATGTCGTCATATATTTGACTGCTCGCCAATAAGTCCTTGAATTTTATTACCTCTGGCGTGGTCGACAGCTTAATACTTCCTACTTGATTATAGGTGAATTCATGTTCGTAGAACAACGTGCCTCCGTGATATTCACCAATGGACTCGAGGAGCTTTTTACCAAAATCCCCTGTGATATAGTCTAGACGGTAGTCTTTGATCAATGTTCCGTCATACTTAACCTCAATCTTTGTCAGTTGACGATCATCCACTTCCTTGACGCCACTTGTCAAATTCACGCGTGCATCTGCTCTTGAACCTGTCGATGAAAATTCAACGGAGTATTTACCGGGTGTTGAATTATACCCTGTGTACTGAATCTTCGAGAGGTAACAATTTTTACCGCCAGATTTGATATCCGTTCCTGTAAACGTGTTGTGCTGGTAGGTATAGATAATATTGTTGCCATACCTGTCCTGAACCTTTTTCAAGAACCATTTCGTGATGTTTCCCTGATCCGATTTGAGGACTGCATTTACATCTACCGAAGTACCGTTGGAGGTTCCATAGTAGCTTTTAGTACCATTTGCGTCGGTCACCACCCAACAATAGGTGCTGGTCGAAGTGCCCATCCGTTCTATAGTGCGGTAGGCACTTTGTTGTTTTGTAAAAAACTGTTGGGGAGAGGTTGTTTGACGAGTAGGATATACGGCGTTTCCTCCTGAAGCAGTTGGCCGGTTCGCTTTGTCACCGTTCTCACCATGCAATGATTCTCCATCGAGCATATACACCTCGCTTTGAAGCGTCGCATCAAAAGTAGGTACACCAAACCTTGTATCCACACTAATACTTTGAACAGGAACGCTCCATCCGAATCCTGCCCAACCCGATCCTCCTGAAGAAGAGTAGTTTAAGGACACTTGTGGCTGCATACCCTGCCTACCTGCTGGGATAGAAATCGGATAGCTAATGTTTGCATCTCCCTGTTGATTTGCTGTAGGCGGTTGGATCAGATTGATTCCAGTTGCAGGGTTGGCGGGTTCTAAATCTGAAATACTCGTCGGCATGAATGCTGCCGCCTCCGGCATGTCAGGCGTCTTGATCATCGCAGCGAAATAATCCGTTCCTCCTTCTCCGTCAGCCTCCAGCGTAAAGCTCGCATGGTTCACCTTGCTCACATGGGCCTGAACCCAGTCTTTCTGCTCGTAGTCAAAATAGAATACCTTTACCTCTCTTAGACGGCTGTATCCTATGCTTGGATCCACCCCAATGGTTACGTGACTTATTGAATCTCGCTGGCCTACAACACGGTAGGCTACGGCACCTCTAGTTAGGTTAGTGAAGCTCGCGGGGATGCCGGCCACCTGGCTTTTACTTAGCGCATAAGCAGGAAGTTCCTCTAACCCTGAGGCTTTTTCTCTTCCAAGATTTGCATAATAACTTGAGGACAATACCGCTTTGAAATCCTGTGAAACTGCCTCTGTTAGAACCATGGGGCTGGTCGGCACGACCATTCCAGTGCTCGGTGTCAAGCTCACTTGTTTCACAGAGATTTGATCTACACCTTCTGGTAGAGTAAAAAGTACAGTGTTTCTTCCGACTTTAAGTTGGTCGGACATAATGGTCATCGAACCGCGTTGCCAACCTTGCTTTTCTTGCTGAGCTACATTTCCATAACTGTTTTGTCCATTGAGAACCATAGGTGTAGCATCGGCATCCTCTACTCCTGTCACGCTAAAGGAAAGTTCAAAACTGGCAGCTGCCAACTCGGCCTCGCTGATGAAGAATTCGAATACATCATCGGAAGGGTTGCCTAGAGCATCATTACTGGATACCCCCAGGTAGGCCGTATGTTCATCCTTCCACCCAACGGGTAGTCCCTCTAAATGTGCTATACGCTTTACATCTTCTACGAGTACAAAGGTACCTGGATCAACAATTGTATGGGTGAGTGCTAGAGCATCTGGAGAGATGAATACTAGGGTTAAGAAAATGCTTAAAAATCTTTGAAAGTATGTGGTGCGTACCATAAGTGTATTGGTTTGCTTTTATTAAAAAGTAGATGTTGATGGCTTATCGCTGTGCAGCGATAAGTTTAAGACTATACACGCCTTGAGGAGTAATGACCCTAAAAGTGTAAGTACCCTCCATACTAGGAGCGTTAAACGAGATGGCCGTACTTTTTCGGTACGATTCCCCTTCCTGGGCAACCCTACCAAGCGCATCCACCAGTTGCCAGGTGAATACCTTTTCCTGAAATCCTATGAGCTCCACCTGTACTGCATCTCCGGTCAACGCGGGATTTGGATACATCCTCATAGTGGGGTGATTCGTTTGGCGTGTCGTTGGGATCGATCTTTTATCTACAGCTACCAATTCATTATAAACCTCCATGCCCGACTTGTCATAAAGGACCACATGGTACTGTCCTTCACTTAAAGCCAATTCACTAGAGGTGTAATCATCGGACTCAAAAGTCACTCCTGTGTCAAAGGAATGCACATAGATCTTGCCGTGTGCGCCCACAAAAGAAATTCCTGATCCGACTGAGGTAACCTCAAGTTGATTACAGTTTTGAGTGACTGAGCTTCGCTTGGTAAACATATAGTTGGTCCCCGTTACTACATTCGATAAATCCACTTCATAGCGTATGATCTGAGCATCTTGATATACCCAAGGGGCGTAATAGAAATGGACTCCATCGGTATAAAAAATAGAGTCCGCTATCGCTCCATTCGGCTTTTGAATATCGATAACTAAGGTGTTCGACCATGTTCTCCACGCATCCGTCGCCTTGAACTTCCAGCGCTTCAATGGATTTAAGCCCACACGAATATTAGAGCATGATCCTAACGATTGAATTGGAGAAGGTAAACGCTCTGAAAACACCAAGAACCCTTCCTGAGCAACCCATGTCCTCGGCATGTTTCCTGGGGTCTTAGCCGTATCCAGAGCAATGCTAAAATGACCTCCAGTCTCTGCGATACTTTGTGTTTGGTAAAAGGACTGTCCAGCATCAGCACCAAGTCCCATCACCCGTACATAAAACCCTTTATCCTTATTAGCATCCCAATAAAACGACGAATCCTTTGCCCAATAATCTTTCCAATCCTTTTCGATTCCCGATAGGATTGGAATTGCATATTTTAGTGATAAATAGCTGTTAACCATTCGGCGCTGAGCCCGGTTCAATGCATATGGATAATACACTACTTCGGCAAGGGCGAACTTTGAAACATTACCTATATGAATTACCGGAGTCGTATCACGGGTCATTCGATGACCTCTAACCGTTTGTACCGAAATAATCTTTGACAGACTATCTGTAAAATCAATGGCTGTAAATCCTTGGCCATGATACATCCCTCCATCGGTTATAGTAACGTCGCCTATTTGTATTAGTGTATCCTCAAGAGTGACGGCAAAGTTTCCTCGTAAAACAAAGAACAAGGAGCTAGCCACTGGAATATCCTCGAGCTGAGACTGTGCATTTGACTTCAACGTGTTAAGGTTCAAAGTCCGATAATTTGAAATGAGATACGTTGAATCTTTCGAATGTTCCCATAACCCTTGACCGGTAACCCCTCCTGGGGATTGAGCATGGACTTGGCCTATGATGACAAGTAAAAGACTTAATGTATATAAGTATCTTAATATTGAAAACTTGAGCATAGCTTAGGATTATTGGTTCTTCTGTGCGCAAGTTTGAAAGACTGTTCGACTAAATCTTGATAATATTTACTCAAGTCATTCATTTCGTTTCCTCTGCTATAGACACTACATTTGAGCTTGACATGAGTTTACAATCGAAATTACAGGGAGATAAAACACACCTAAAGGAATTCTCACAGGGGCTTATTACAGTCCTCTCTGAATTTCGCAGTGATAAAACAATATTCACTAAAACTTATTTATCATGAGTGAAACAAATCACATTATCAGTCTGCAAGAAGCTACTGCTTTAACTCACGCGTATCAAAGCGCTCCAGAGTTTGCAGGAAAAATCGTTGCTTCAAAAATATCTGCAAGTGCCTACCAAGGCCTCATTGATCAACCTGGATGTGTGGGGGTCCGCACTTACTTTGCTCTCAAAGAAGGAGCCTTGACGATTGTAGTTGTAGGGGTAGATGCCAATGATGACGATATGACTTCAGGAATCATATTGGACGTAGCATATGGCTGCCCATTGAACTGCAGTAAAAATTCTGCATTGATGTTGTAATGATGAATGAACTTTTTGCCTCCTTCGAATTAATAGTCTTTTTACTCTTTCTCTACAGAGTGGTTCGCTATTTCATTCAAGGAGGCAAAGGTTCTACGGACATTTATATTCTTGTTAGCTTTATTTCTATCCTTCTTGTCAACCTAATAGCATTTAAGGTATTTGCCCCAGAAGACTTGTTCTACCTTTTTCATTCGTTCGCACCAAGCACTATTGTATTAATTGTATTCTCAAATCAAAGAGTCAACACAATATTATTAGTACTCATTTCTTTTGCAATTGGATTATTGTTGCTATACATTTCAAACCTTTTCCTTTTTGCAGGCATATACTACACCGCTATTGGTATATTACTCTACAAGAGTTTCATCGTCGTGAAACAGAATGGAAAGAGCATTCATAAATCGCCTGTATTCTTTTTCATTGCCCTCTACCTTTATTTGACCTTAAACGCACTCGCGTTAAAATTCACTCACTATAACTGGTATGATTCTAAGTATGTAATCTATCTCCATTATTTCACTCTATTAATTTTCGCTACAACCTCAATTTTAATTCATGCCAAATTCAGGAGATTCTTTATTAATTAACCTTTTCTTGATTTTGATTCCGGCTTTTGGATTTTTATTAGTTTCATTTCTAATAAGTCGGTATTTGATTCTAAGGTATACTCGGGCTTTGTCACGTCTTTATAAGATGAACTTCAACAGCCTTGAAAGTGAACGAAAACGAATAGCCAATGATATGCATGACATCATGGGCAACAAAATGATTCATATTAATCAATCATTATTTGAACTTGGACAGGATCTCAATGAATCTTCCAAATCAAAACTCAATATTGTAAATTCAAATCTGTCACTCCTATCGAGTGAAGTCAAAAGGAGTATTGAGGCACTGTATCCACGCGACCTACTCCATGGTGACTTCAACACCTGTTTAAAGAACCTGGCTTACGACCTTAGCAACAATGATTTTAAAGTCAATGTTGAAATTTTCAATCCTTTCAATCTTGACGCTCATCGGGGATTGCATCTTTTTCGTTTGATTCAAGAAAAGCTGTCCAACGTTTCAAAGCACGGAAAAACCCGCAATGTTCAAATTAATTTGTCCACTGATAATGGAAAGTATTATGTCGCCCTTATCTATAAAGGCGATCCTCCTCCTACCTGGAAAATTAACAGCTGGATACGACCAAATAAGGGTCGAGGATTACATATTATCCAAGATCGATTACACATTTTGAATGCTAAAAATTCAATAACTCAAAGTGACGGAAACGTCATTGACGAAATTTCAATTGCCTATGAAGTTCCTACTGCTTGACGATCACCCCTTTGCCCTTAAATCACTTGAAGATGCGGTAAGATCTATAGTCCCTAACGCAGAGATTTACAGTTACAGTACTGTAGAAGATGCTTCTAATGCACTTGCTCAGTCAACCTTCAATTTTGTCATCTGTGACATGCAAATTCAGTCGGGTAAAAGCTTAGATGTCCCCCTGTATTGTTATCGGGAACGTGTTCCTTTCATGGTCTTTAGCTCTCATTCGAATAAGCAACTCATTTCTGATTTGAACCAGCTAAGAATCACGTGCATGATTAACAAATCTTCCCCAACGGAAGAGCTTCACGAAGGGATACGCAATTTATTGAATTGTAAAAAATACTATTGCTCCATCAACCAATCATTCATTGATGATACCTCTGAATTTATTGAAACACCCCGGTTGAGCTTAACTCCTGTGCAAAGAAAAATCCTTTCACTACTTGAGCAAGGGTTCGACGTGGATAAGATCGCTGAGCTCATGCATATCGTTCCTAGAACGGTAATTAATCATCTAGCCATTATTAGAAACAACAATCTCTGTAGTTCAACACCAGAATTGCTTCGTAGATATAGATTTTGGGAATGACAATGATAATTATTTCTCAAAGTGGGTCGAACACCTATAGATAACTTTCCAGAAAAATTTATGGAAGTAAAAAATCACCTTGATTTAATTACACGAGAATGCCATTGCACCACCTGGCTCAATCATTGGAAGCGCTCCCAACCCCAGAAAGAACACCCGAATTGTTCGGTCTATAACTGTACAAAAATGGCCCATGCGGGTGGTCATGTCACACTCTGTGATGAACCCAATTCTCAGGTATATATAATTCCCATGTGCTTACATCACAATGCTACATTCGGTAGAAGCCTGAAAATAAAAAAGAACACCACGCTAGTAAGCTGGAAATATCAAGATACCTGTCAGGACAAGGTCTAAATCCTTGATAATTTTTACTCAAGTCATTTATTGCAATTAAGGATAGGTTTGGCGAAGCCTTTTAAGGTGACCCCAATTCCATTGAGTTTGGTCCATATCGTCTATTCGTATTGGTCGCAGTTGAAGCTTTTTCTAAACTTCAACTCATCAAATCATGGAATTATCGTTGAACCTTCTTAAGGAAATCGGCAAGGCAGAAATCAGCCGTAGCCCTATCCATCTATCGAAACTCACTTCTGTTAAGGATCTTGATTTTAAGGTGCCCATAACTTTTAATGGCCACCACTCCATCGGTGATTACCTAAACTCCCTATCGATTTATTATGTAGAGTTCAAGCGAGAGCTCCTCAAAATCTTGAGTCTACCTGATGTTAAATCACAATTAATACAACTACAACGAATCGAAGAGTGCCTACTTGACCTTCAGCATACTTTCAAAAAAAACAAACCCGAAACATGGCTTTCTAGAACAATTGTGGATCCTTCATTGGCTCAAAAAGAAAATCCCATTTGCATTAAGGACCTTAAAGAAAACACCACAGTATTTCTTCAGTTGCAGCACCTGTACCTCAAAAAGGCTCGTACTTATTTTAAATGGGCGCAAAAAAAACTTGCCAATCCTTACGATACCCTCGCATTAAAAAACCAAACCGCTCTTGAGTTTACTTCGAAGGTTCAAGCCAATAATCTATCAATGTGTCTAACTCCAAGACAAGCATTAGAACTCATTGGTGCCCTGTTCCATTGCGGATATATTCAAGGGACTAAAAAAGATCTCTGGGATTGGGGAAAACAAACTTTTGACATTCATGTCGCTCAGCCTGATTCAGAGTTTAATCGAATTAAAAACAGGAACGATCCTTCCTTGTTTCTCACGCAACTCACCAACGAATTTAATGACTTCTGTAACAGGGAACTAGAAAAATAATACAGCCAAGTTGTGCCCAACTTGGCTATGAATCAATTCATCGGAGAATAATCTTGTCCCTACAAAACAATCAACAATGGAAGTAATTACAATAGACTCTGAATTGTTCTCCAACATTCAGCGCAGACTTGACAACATTGAACGTCTCCTAGAGGACATAAGCGATCCCGTAAAGCGCGAAGCCAACGAATGGCTCAGCGCAAAGGATGTGCAGCAATACCTAAAAATCTCTGAGCGCACAGTATACACCTACCAGTCGGAAGGCAAACTGAAGCCCGTAAAAATCAAAGGATATAACTATTTCCACATCTCCCAGGTGCGTGCCCTGCTAAATGTCAATGCCCCACAATCAATCCCTAACAGATAATGGTTCTTGATAAAAACGATGTGTTGGACCGAACCAATGGTGGGCTATCGGTTTTTGAACACTTTATAAAGGGATTTCCGGGGCCTAACAAGGCCTTCTTGAATCCTCTGTATGATGATCATAACCCTTCAGTTTATGTCTTTAGGGATCCTAGCCAATTCGCCTATCGATTTATTGACTTTGGTAACGACTCCTTTAACGGTGATTGCTTCACCTATGTAGGATTGGTTTTCGGAAAGAACGCCCAGGATAAGGAGGATTTTATTTGGATTCTCAAGACCATTAATCACGAGCTTTCACTAGGGTTGGATGGACCATTAATTTATCATAAATCAATGGATAACGAATCAGTAAAAAAAAAGAGGTGACGCCCATAGTGCCTCTACTACCCTATGTCCCACCTGTCTCAAAACCGTTTTCCCCAAAGGAACTTGCATTCTGGATGGGTTACGGAATTACTGAATCCATATTAATAGCCTATAACGTGCAATCGGTTAGCTCTATCACCCTATTTAGCAAGACACCTCCCCATGATTCCTACAGGATTGACGCGAGCCCCTCAAACCCCATCTTTGGGTACGTATTTCCGAGCTATACCAAGCTCTACAGACCCTTTGAGGAAAAGAAAAATAAGTTCCGCTATGCCGGCAACAAACCCAAAGACGCCTCCTTTGGGATGGAGCAGCTCCCTAAAAAAGGGAATATAGTATTCATCGCCGCCGGGGAGAAGGATGTACTTAGCCTCGCAGCATATGGGTTTAACGCCGTGTGCTATAACTCAGAAACCGCACCCATTCCAAAAACGGTTATCGACAAACTTAGGTTTCGATTCAAACACATTTTCTTGATCTATGATGTGGACGCCACAGGACTCGCTTCAACAGCCAAAAGGCTAGATGAACTCAAAGCCTATTCGGTAAAGAGCATTCGTCTTCCACTAAAAGGAACACCCCAAGAAAAGGATGTCAGCGACTTTTTTAAAATGGGATTTACAAGCGAAGATCTCCAAGGGCTTATCATCACGGAACTTCGCAACTTTCATGCACCAACCATGACGTTGCTCAAATCCTTCGAAGTAGATTACAAGAATCCCCCACCCCGCGTTGCACCGATTGTATCCATTAACAATATTCCCATCGGAAGTCGCGGCAATCTAATGGCAATAACTGGACCTGAAGGATCGGGTAAATCGAATTTCCTAGGTGCTATTCTTGCCGGTACCATGGGTACTCCCACTTCTGACTTTGACACCTTAGGCACCCAAATACTGCCGAACCTTCAGCAACACGCTGTCCTCTACTACGACACAGAACAATCCGATGAACAGCTCTATCGAAACGCACAGCGAATCATGAAACGTACAGGGGGGCGATCCATTCCCGATTGGTTAAAAACATACGGCCTGGTGGGAATGGAGCGCAAAGATCGACTGAGCAGCATTATCCAATCCATGGACTACTTCTTCTACGAATACCAAGGCATCCACACCGTGGTAATTGATGGGATTGCTGATCTCCTAAAGGGAGTAAACGACGAGGATTCCTCCGTGGAACTCGTGGACGAAATATTTCGTCTCGCGGGTATCTACAATACCTGTATTATGGTGGTGCTCCATCTAAGTCCTAGTGGGTATAAGCTCCGGGGACATCTTGGATCTGAAATACAGAGGAAAGCCGCTGGAATACTATCCATCGAAAAAGATCAAAACCCTTCGCTGTCCATTATCAAGGCACTAAAGGTTCGTTCAGGAAACCCTATGGACGTGCCTCAAAACCTCATTCAATGGGACGAACAGCAGCAACTTCATGTGCTCTTTGGAGAGAAGCAGGCTACCGCCTACACCGATAAAAAACTCAATGAACTCAAAGGGTTGGCCTCCGTGCTATTTCTAGAGCGGCCACAAATAGCCTATAAGCACCTAGTGACAGAGCTTGCCACGGAATGTCAAGTGAGCCTTTCCTCTGGAGAAAAATACGTCAAGGCGCTTCGAGACATTGGCTTCATCACCTCTATGTATGGTGAGAACGGCGTGTACCGATTATGTGATTAACCGCGTTTGGGGCGGTACCAGGAAAGTCCTCGTTTTGCAAACCGCCCCAAACCTAACTATAGAAATTATGACCGACGATAACTTTAAGATCAAGACCATTGGATTTGGGGAACTCGCACAGCTCTACTGTCCCGATGTCCACCCCAACAGTGCGCGATTTATGCTCCGAAGATGGATCAATCGACACCCATTGCTACAATCAGAATTAAGAGATTCTGGTTACAAAAAAGGACAACGCATCTTACTTCCACTTCAAGTAGGAATAATAATCAAATACCTCGGTGAGCCATAGGGCATTAACCTGAGTCTTCAGGAGACAAGCGTTAACAGCGTCCACTATTAGGAATTGCACTGTTTGACCTAAGCAATATTGCGGTCAAATAAGAATGAATGCCCGATCAATCTCACGGACTCTCCCTAGCTACTACAACCTCTGGTCTGTTTGGTGGCTTATTGAAAGCCATTGCCGACCACGCTTCAGCGACAAACATTACGCTTGCCGGAGCCATTGACGTGGCAGCATATGCCATCATCAGCGCCAGTGTTGGATACGGTGTTAAACTCACCCTAGATCGCTTCTTGGGCCGAAAATCTCCAAAGCGATGAACAGGATTTTACTATTCACAGCTGCAGGGGGTGCACTGCTTTGGATCAGCCGTATGCTCAGCGCCAAGCAGTTAAGTGATAATTCATTGGTACGTATACTTAGGCCTCGCATCTCTACAACCAATTGGATCGGCGTAACCTTACTACTTGATGTTCAAGTGGATAACCCCACCAACAAGTCTGTATTCTTTACCTCCCCTGTAGTAACAATCACCAGCAAGGGGCAATTTCTAGCAAGCTCTACTCCTACCCGCACCTCATTTAATATTGAACCCCTAAGTCGAAATCAGCTCAGTGCTATCGAAGTGGTTCTACCATGGTCGTCACTTATTCGCTATAGCGGAGGTATGCTTTCACGATTCCAGAATCTACCCGACGGTCAACGAACGTTAGAAAACCTCACTTTGCCTTTAGAATATACCTACTCCACTTATGTGAATGGCATCCTTTATGAATCCCCAAGCGAACGAATTCTATGAGGCATCATCGACGAAATTTAGGAGCCATTACTAGTGGACGTAGGAACCTACGTTCTGGAGCACAATTCAATCACTATTTCCAAGCGCCCGAGAAAGATGACCGAATCATAATCAAGGACGGTGAGGTCACCGATACCGTCGAGCTCATGAAAAAGGTTGTGTGGAAGTACCTAGCGGACACCGAACAGATCGCTCAACGGTTAAAAAGCCCAAGCGTCAAGGAAACCGGCAAGAACATCTGGGACTTTCTATACCACCACATCCAGTACAAATTGGATCAAGACGGATTAGAGCAACTACGTAGACCTTCAAGAAGCTGGTTTGACCGCAAGAGTGGCATTGATTGCGACTGCTTCGCCATTTTCAGTTCCTCCATCTTAACCAACCTACAGATACCGCACAGCTTCAGGATCACCAAGTATGATGGAAATGATTACTTCCAACATGTTTATGTGGTCATTCCCTACGCAGGATCATACCTCATTATAGACCCTGTGTTATCCTCCTTCAATTTTGAAGAACCTTATTCAACTAAACTCGATATCCACATGAACCTTAACGGAATTGACGTTGCCGTATTGAGCGGTGTACCAGGAATGACGGATCATTATGAAGATCCCTTTTTTAAGTACCTATTGGAAACCCGGGCCGCAGCACATGACAACCCCCAAGCCTATTCAGCTGAGTTTACCCAGTCGCTTGACATTGCCATAGAATACTGGAACACATCAGAACGACAGCACGCTTTAGACATGCTCGCTAGGAAAGAATTAAACGGCACCTTGGGCACCTTGAGTGGTGAGAACGATTTCTTTAATAGCCTTAAAAAGGTAGGTCGCGGAGCAAAAAACGCCTCTAGAGCACTTCTGAAATACAATCCCGTATCAGTATTGGCGAGGACAGGATTTATGCTGGCTTTAAAGCTCAACCTACGTGGTATGCGCAAGAAGCTACTCTGGGGATACGCCTCACTCTCCCAAGCCAAGCAGGCGGGCATTGATGCCAATACGCACCAAAGAACTCAATCTGCCCTTGAGAAAGTCAAGCACATTTGGACCAAAACTCTCTTAGGAAAAAAAGAAACCCTTAAAAACATCATCGTCCACGGAAGCGATTCAAGCATTGGTCAATTAGGTGCTGAGCCAGTAACTACCGCTGCGGCTATCACAGCCGCAACACCCGTTATTGTGGCAGTATTAAAGATTCTTAAGGATGCTGGACTCCTCTCCAAGCAAGAAGACACCTCGGAGTACTCTATTAGAGACGAGATGAACCGAAAAGCTGTCGCCTCCTCTGATATAGAATCGAATATGACTCCTTCGGGTGCAGGAACTTTCATTAAAAATAACTCTACGCTCCTGCTTGTAGGTGCCGGAGTGGCCGTAGTTGGCGGTTACTTCCTGCTTAAAAAGAAGACACCAAGTCACTCGCTCTCCGGGGGCCCGTGCCTCCAAGGAACATGCGCCAAAGGAGCAAATCCCAACCGGTCCAAAAGAACCACAAAGAAGACTTCTGCTGTAGCTAAGAAAAGAACGACCACTCCTACAACAACAAAACCCACCATAAAGAAAGTGGTCCTTTCATAACCCCTAACTAAATACCCTTTAATTATGCCCCGTAAAGCAAACTCTAAAGCCATCATGGGTGAGGTGAAAAACCTTGCGATGGTCGCCGGTGGATTCGTACTTGGATCCATGGGTGGCTCGGCACTTGATCGAGCAATGAAGGTTGACCCTTCAGTTCCAGGTGTCAATCCAAAAAGGTTTCTTAAACCCGCCGTACAACTAGGAGCAGGAATCCTTGGAGCCACAAAACTCAAGAACACAGACATGAAACTCCTGGCTTCTGGTGTGGGAGCCTCCGGTGTGGTAAGCGCCGTTCAGATTGCCACAAGAAAAAAT
>Ga0213867_1000350_pt1 | contig 20822 bp, 34 predicted proteins | sample PICome_12_FD_160120 | JGI IMG/M metagenome (GOLD analysis project Ga0213867, IMG submission 160120) | Coastal seawater microbial communities near Pivers Island, North Carolina, United States - PICO540 | ecosystem: Environmental > Aquatic > Marine > Coastal | place: USA: North Carolina... | reverse complement strand
ATTAAGAATTAACAGCGTAAATATAAAAGACATCAATGATATTAGTCAAATTATAAAAAAGGCTTGGCAACTCCATTTAGTACCGTTACACTATAAAGAATATACTATGTTAGGTTAACTCTAATAATGTTGTTTAAGAAATTAAAAGACGATATTATATTGATTAAAGAAGTATGTAAAGGATGTGCTACAAGGAAATTTCTTACTATACTTTTTATACTTTTCTTTGTACAAATATTTTTTGCAATTATATTAGATATATATTTGAAGATTTAAAAAAGGTTAACCCCTAACAACCGTTAAACAGTGCCTCGCTCAAGCGAGCTATTAGATTCAATTGCTAGGGGCTTTCTTAACAAAATAAATATTTCCCGAGCTATGCTCTCGTTTCCTATTTAGGTCTTCTGGTTACAACTTATTTATTATTACCAGTGACGAATGCATACATTCTTTCTGCTGCTGATAAAACTGACTCTACACCAGGTACTTCGGGCATCTTTACTTCTGTAACAATTTCGTCTCCGTCCTTAGAGATCTTAGTTTCCCAAGCTCCCCATTTTGCATGGTAGTCTTGCCACATTTGGTTTTGTGCCATTTCTAGCACTTTAGTCCGGATTTCATATCCATTCTTATTAGGCTTTACCACGGGTATGAAGTTTTTCATCATATCATTCATTTGGTCAAAGGTTTGGTTGGTATAATTATTTTTGGTCATGTTGTACTCCTCTGTGTGTGTAAAAAAATAATATATAACATTTGCTTTCAAATGTCAAATATATTTACCAACATTACACGATAAATATCGTAAAGAGGATTTTTTATGTCATCATCGCCGATTGTAAATAGGATTAGGGTTATTCCAAGAGAAACTGATTTTCTAGAAAATAACGTAGGGTCACGTGGAGAAATTTATTTCGACAATGACAATGATTCTTTAAGATTGTACAACAAGGAAACAAAAGGCGGTTTCCTTCTTGTCAATGAAAAAAAACTTGCTGATGCCTTGGATGGATTATCAACAGGTAGTTCAATATCCACGATATTTGATCTTACTGATGTTGATTCTAATTCTGTTACACTCGATGCAGCTAATGGACAAGGAAAAATACTAAGTTGGGATCAAACTGCTAATGCATTTGTACCAACTGATTTACCACAACAACAAACCGCGTCAGCACAGGCAATTGTGTCAGACAATTCCCCTAGTAATCCTAGTCAAGGAGATTTATGGTGGAATTCTGCCGATGGTAAGCTTAAAATATATTATGATGATGGCCAAAGTGCCCAGTGGGTAGATGCAAATTAATAACGTCTATCTGCATTTATCAGTTCTACATAATCTGCAGCGTCATTCCAACAACTAAATCTTTTAATTATTTTTGTTTTGCTCGGTGTAATAGTTTTAATAATGATATCATCTCTTGCATATATTGCAATTGTATATACATAGCCCCAACTGTTTCGATTGGGGCCAAGTATGTTATGACCAATTTCTTTAAAAGCAAATTGATCTAGCTCCATCCGCCTTGCTCCATCTCACGACGAGCCCGAAGCATTTGGCTTTTTTCGATAGCTGCAAGCAAACGTTTTCCTAAAGCTCGTAGCTTATCTAACATTCCATCTATCCTCTAAATGAGGTAGCTGTCGGCTTTCTTTTAGGGTATTAAAAGCGTATTCCCAATCATGTTTATATTCGGATTTTACGAAAGTTTTTAGTTCGCGATCTCGCTCACTGGCGCTGCCATTCAACCAATCAAAAATTGATGTTACAATGTTCATTTGTGTCTCCTTCTATGTGTGTAAATGTTTGTGTGTAACTGTGCAACTGCACAAAACTATTTATCATTATAAATTATCTATAATAAAAAATCAACATAAATATTTTGTTATGGAAGATAATGATATTGACCGTACGATATGGAACAGAGAAAATCCTGCTACATTATACTGCGGTAGACCAATAGTAATAACAGTTAGTTTAGGGTGTGCAGAAGAACAGCTTGCTGCATTTTGCGAACTTGACCTACCTGCAAGAGCGACAAAAGTTGTGCTTGCCCATTCTACCCTCAACGACCTACCTGATACAATTTTTGTAAGTTACCATACTGATAAAGAACTTGCAGGATGGTTTAAGGCCTGTGATTATTTTGTAAGTATCTGTAACAACAATGAACATAAATTGCTTGCAAAAGAAGCCGAAGCTTGCGGTGCAAAGTTAGTAGATATATCTAATCAAAACATCCTTGATATATTATTAGGTTGACGTAAATAACTTTTTACAGTATTATAATAATTTAACCTTAATCTAAAGAATAATGAAACTAATCGCAGGAAATTCAAATCAGCCTCTTGCAAACGCAATTGCAGAGCATAGTTTTAGTACTCTTGTACCGGCTAAGATTGACAGGTTTTCAGACGGAGAAACTTCTGTAGAATTCTTAGAAAATATCCGAGGAGAAGATGTTTTTATAATCCAATCTACCAGCACTCCGGTCAACGATAACCTAATGGAACTAATGGTTATGATTGATGCAGCTAAACGTAGTTCTGCACAACGTATTACAGCAGTCATTCCATATTTCGGATATGCTAGACAAGACCGCAAGAGTGCCAGCCGCACACCAATTACAGCAAAACTAGTTGCTGACCTACTTACCACAGCAGGTGCTGACCGTGTATTGACTATGGATTTACATGCAGGACAGATACAAGGGTTCTTTGATATTCCTGTTGACGATCTTACCAGTAGGATTATCTTTGCAAGAGATATTAAAGAACATCAAAAAGACAATAGTGAGTATGTGTTTGTAAGTCCAGACGCAGGTGGTGCTGTCCGTGCTCGTAAGTTTGCAGACGCTTTCCATGGTAACATTGCTATTGTTGATAAACGTAGACCTGCAGCTGGTAAGAGTGAAGTAATGCATTTAATTGGCGATGTGGAAGGCCAGCATGCTATCCTAGTAGATGATATCGTAGACAGTGGAGGTACATTATGCAATGCTGCAAAGGCCATTATGGATGCAGGTGCAATTGATGTAAAAGCCTACATTACACATGGTGTATTAAGTCGTAGTGCCTGTATTAGGGTAAGAGAAAGCGTTTTGACTGAACTAGTTATCACTGATACGATTGCAGATCATTGTGAAGATGGGTGTAGGGTAAGGCAAGTTAGTGTAGCGAATTTGTTTGGAGAAGCTATCCGACGTGTAACGAATGAGGAATCTATTAGTAGTCTTTTTGTGTAACATTTTAAAATAAATACATTAAGAGGATACGCTATGAGAAAACAAACTAGAAGTATATTGCAAGAACTGAGTAATCTTGCAATTAATAAAGATAATGATTTACGTATTGAAAGTACAGCAAATAATATAATTAATAGCAGTATCAATCTTATAAATTTAATCTACGAAAATTATAATGAAAATGATGCCGCTGAATTAGAGAAAAGATTTCTTAATTCTGTTCGGACAGGAGATCCAAATAAATTTAAGCGTGGCATTAAAAGAATTATAGAAAGCAAAAGGAATAAGAATGCTCCTTAAAGAAGGCGGTAATGTTTTTAAAAATCCTGACAAGTCATTAGCAACAAAAAGAATTAACAGAGAAGACGTTGAAAATACTCTTACTTGGCTTGAAAAAATAACAGGTTTACCGCATAATGATTTCAAGCTGGGTACCACTGGCGTAGCAGATACTTCAGGTGACCTAGATGTTGCTGTCAACATAGATGATGTATCAAAAGATGAAATGGTGCAAAGATTATCGTCTTGGTGTAAACAAAATGGAAAAAATCCAAAAGAATGGATTGCCAAGTCTGGCATTAATGTACACTTTAAAACACCAATAAACGGCGATGAGTCACTAGGATTTGTACAAACGGATTTAATGTTTGGAAATCCTGAATGGTTAAAATGGAGTATGCGTGGTGAACCTGGTGGCAGTCAATACAAAGGTAAACATAGACATATACTTTTAGCTAGTATTGCTAAAGCACAAGGCATGAAATGGAGTTATCTGCGAGGACTACTTGATAGGGCAACTGACGATGTTATTTCAGATCAACCTGACGAGATAGCAAAAATGTTACTTGGTAAAAATACCGATGCGAAAAGTCTAGAAACTGTTACCAGTATATATGATGCTATTAGAGGAAGAAGCGATCTAGAACAACTTACTGCAGATGCTAGAACTGCATTTGAAAGAGACAGACTCACACTGCCTGAAAGCACGGAGATCCTTAGGATGAAGGAGCTAGCTGGAATATGAGATTTTTTGAATTTTATCAGTCCAAATCAATACCATTAATGGAAGATGCACGAATCCAACATGCTGAAGACATAGTCTTTTGGGAAGGAAGTAAAGGTGCTACACGGGCAATTGAAGCTTTAAAAAATCTCGAACAAGGTGGACACACTGACGTCACTATTAAATGGGATGGATCTCCTGCTATTATTTTTGGAAGGAATGAACAAGGCGAATTTGTTTTAACAGATAAAAGCGGATTCACTGCAAAAGGGTATGACGGAAAAAGCACAAGCGCAAAAGATTTAGAAAAAATGTTGCTGAACAGGAAATATAGTAAAGGCCAAGAACCAGATGACAAATTTAGGCAGTTTGCAGGAAATATGCGAGACATATTTGACGAATATGAAAAAGCAACACCTAAAGACCACAGAGGATATTTTAAAGGAGATTTGTTGTATTACAACACTCCGCTATTATCCAAACACTCGTTTACTTTCAAACCAAATGTAGTTACTTATATAGTTGATGCGAAAAGTCCATTAGGAATGAAAATCGCAAAAAGTAAAAGTGGAGTTGTAATTCATAATGAATTAGACTTAGACGGAAATGATAGACCTTTAGATATTGATCCAGAAAATTATTTTCAAGGAGATGAGGTACTTGTTGTACCGCCCGTGACAGTTTCGAAAGCGCCTAGTGTAAATGACGAAGAGATAAAAAATCTACACCAATTGGTAAGTCAACATGCTAAAGAAATAGATATCTTGTTAAACTCACAAACATTAGCAGCATTAAAATTAAGTGATTTTTCTAAAATTTTATATACCTATCTTAATTCTAAAGTTGATACAGGATTAGAAAGCTTAGGAAATGATTTTCTCGACTGGTTATCTACGAGTAAAGTAAGCAAGGTCAAACAAACAAAAATTGCAGAGTATATTGGAAAATATAAAAGTGCATTTGCTGGACTATGGCAAATTGTTTCAGGAATTCAAAAGGTAAAAAATGATATTATAAATCAATTAGAATCTCAAGACGCTCCGGTTAAAGCTTTCGTAAACGACAAAGCAGGCGGAGAAGGTTTTGTTCTTGCTCATCCTGAAGGCGCTATTAAGCTTGTAGATAGAGCTGGATTTACTGCAGCCAATAGGGCGATTGAAAGGTGATATGGAATTTTTACAAGAGCTAAAAGAATCTCGATTAACAAGAGATAAACAGGATCAAAAAGTCCTAACATATAATGACTGTTGCGAAAAATTCTATCTTATAATGCTAATTGTAGAAATGATGCGGGAGATGCCCTATAGTACTCATTTTGTACAAAATTATTGTAAACGGACAAAGAGTGACAATTTCAAACATTTCAAGATTAGTGGCACTGATGCGTACAATCTATTATACTTTATAAACGGCGATGAACATGCTCTTGGAAAATTAAAAGATCCAGAATCAGCCGGAAACGTCCAAGCATCAACTGCACTACCTTTATCAGATATTATAAATTACTTTTCTAAAGTTTCAATTGGTAATAGACCTTTTATGGTACAACAGATGTTTATTAGGATTGAAAATGGATTACGTATCCAGAATGCAGAATATAAAGAAATAAGACGCAATATTGGAAAATTAAACAGTCAAAGTAAAGTTAGACAAAAAGCAATTGCAACTAGATTATTATTTGCAGCTAGAGCCAAATTGCGTAACAGCGATGTTATAGAAGATTTTAATAAATTAATTACACATTTTGATTTAGAAAGTCAATGGCAACCTGATACTGAACCAACAATTAGTAAACCTGATTTAGTAACAACGCCTCAAGATTTGCTTTATTATAGGCTTATTGCAAAACCAGATAATTTAATTTTGATAAAGCATTTTTTAGAAAACATGAAAGAAGGTAAAGCTATTCCTAGTAACATGGTTAGGGCATATGCTCCTGTAGCAGAGATGATAGATGATATTATAACCGCTGGACCAACTTATATTAGTATGCTTAAATCATTACAAAAAAGAGCAAAAAATCAGCGTAAGAAAAAGTTTTAATATTTAGATGATAAATAAAAGTAGAAGCCTTATAGGCATAAGGCATATGAATTAAAGGAGAAAAAAATGCCAAGTTTAATAGGAACGGATATTGCTGCAAATTATAAAAAGCACGTTATAAGCCAATCAGGCGTAGGTAAAGAGCTTATTGTCAGTATATTAGGCGCAGCCGCAATGGTTGACGCAGATCTTGACGCAATGATTGCTTACATTACCACACAACATGGTTCAGGTGGCACAGGCGATAGTGCTTTTACAGTTGGTGGTTTAGGAACAGCTGACGGAAGTGCATTTGCATCAGGTGCTACAACCAAAGTCTTTCTAAGATGCCAAGGTACAGGTGACCATGATGCAGCTTGGGAAGCTGCTGTAAAAGCTGCAGGCGACGCTGTTGGTAATACAACATTCACTGTAGCAGTTGAAGCAGTATTTACACCAGCTACATAATAAATTTTTTAGAAAATTTAGCAATAAAAGCACCATTTTTACATGGTGCTTTTTTTTTGACCTGTAAATAACAACATGAGACTAGAAATTGTTACGCTCGTTGACGCAACGCAGACCAACGAGAAGAGAGGCGGAGAGCCTAGGCGTTATTCACAACAATCCAATTTTAACACTATAATCCAAACAGCAACATTAAGAGCAAACTTCCTTCCTATCCGTGTAGATATAAACAACAGCAGTGTAAATCAATTTGGTTTTGGAAAAAAATATAAAGATAAACAAAAACATTGGATCATTAGACTTGAAGCTGAACGAGAATCGGTTGGCTTAGATGAAGCTATGTTAAACGAAGATTTCGATTTAGTTCCTATTGTTCTCGGTTTAGACGAAACTGTAAAAATACCTAATAATGTTTTTAATACTACCGACCCTGACCTCAAAAATATAGTGTTTAGATTTACTGATTTGTAAGATAAATAGTTTAATGGAGGATTTTGATGTCAGCTACCGAAATTGAAAAGCAACATTTAGAAGCCCATGTTGAGCTATGCCAAGAGCGATATCAACAATTAGACAAAAGACTTTCAGTAATTGAAGATAAAGTTGAACGGGTTCATAACGACATCCTTGCTGGTAATAAAGCAATGATAAAAGTTTTTATCGGAGCTGCAGCTACTATCATTGTAGGATTTTTATCAACTGTAGTGGTAATATTGGATAAATTAGGCTGATGTTAGTGCATGAAATACTTGGTGAAAAACAAGTTTGGGCAAGGTCAGGACAAAAAGTTGTTAGAAAATATAGATGCTCTAGTGGAAGACGCAGTGGTAGAGTAGTAGCATCTCCTGCACAGTGTTTTGCACCCATAGATGTAAAGAAAAAACTTACCTTAAAGAAAACAAAAGCTAGATTAGGATCAAAGTTAGCACGTATATCTAAAAAAACAAAAAGAGTTAATCCAGCTAGTAAGCGTGTACAAAGTATGAACAAAAGGAATCGTTAATGAAATTATATGAAATACTAGATGAACAAACAATGCAAGTTGTAGCAAATGATATGAAGTCTACTACACTTGTAGATCCTAAAACAAAAATTCAGACTGTGATTCCAAAAGATCCCAATAAACCAGGTATGATTACTCGTGATCCGCAAACACAAAAATTGCGAGCAACCACACAGGCCGCAGGAGAAGTAGATCAACAAATAAAACCTGGTGAACAAGTAGAAATTCAAGATTTAGTTAAAGAAAAGGCAGTATCACGAAAACAACAGCAGGCAGCAGGTATTGCTCATGCAGCTCAAAAAGGAAAAATTCCTGCAAGTAAACTCCGTGGTGCAAGTAAAGAAATGGCTAAAATGAACCAAAGTGATTTAACAGATTTTGCCAGCACCAAGCACAAAGGTTTACCGGATCGTGTTGCATGAAAGTGAATGAATTGTTAGGCGAATTTGGTATCTACACAAACGGTGAAGAACAAACACTGTTAGATAAATTAGATACAAAACCAAAACGCTATAAAGATCTAGACGAACATGATCAATTTATAGCGGATTCTTTAATACGTAAAAGTTTAGTTACAAAAATTAACAATCAATCAGATGTTTATATAAGGAAAAATGAACAAAAATAAAATTTTACAACAATTAGAACTTTTATTCCAAAATGAAATCCTTACGTCTATTCCACAAGTAAAAGATAATCAAATTCAAATTAAAGATTGGATTATAAATTATAAAAATAATTTATATTATATATCGAAGAATAATAAATGTATTGCAACCACCTACACAAAAGCCGCTGCCTTAGCTATAGTTAAAGCAAAATTAAAAAACGATAAGAATGAAAAGTATATACTTGAATTAGATAACACAATTGAAAAAAATCAAAACGATTGTACTTTTTATAAACATACAATGTCAACTGTAAAAAATAAAAACAAAAGGTTTTCTACAATGACAAGATTAGAAATTGCTGATCAGATTTTACAAAGTGCCAAAAAAGAATTACATGGATTGATATTACATTAGATGATAAATAAATGTAAAGTTTAATTAGGATTATTCATATGAAGTTACGAGAAATTTCTAAACCGACCACAGTTAAAACACTTAACGAAAATCTAGCCAAGATGTTTAACACTACAATTGATGTTGACACGTTTACACTTGAACAACTTCAAGATGCTAGAAATAAATTACGAACAAAATTAAGCCAAATTGAGACCAATGAAAGCTTTGATGCACCTTCTAGTAATGCTTCTTATCAAAAAAATAAAATGTTTTTAGATGTACTAAATCAAGCTATTGAAGAAAGAAACATCCAAGAAGCAAAAAAAGTAGATCAAGATGGCGATGGAAAAAACGATTTTAATGATGTAAAAATTGCAAGAATGAAAGCATCAGGAATGAGCCACGATGATGCTGTAGAAAAAGCTACAGGTAAAAAAAGTAAAGAAAATTCTTCTATTTCTCGGACACAAAAACCAATAGTAGAAGGTGAAGAAGATAAAGCAGAACTAGTAATGGCTGCAAAAGACATGGTTGATCGCATTACAGCATGGATGGAAGATACTGCAGAAATGCAAACAGAATCTATGCTAGAACTAGGTGATGCTATCCGCGACGAATTGGGCCAAGAACAATCACAATCATTCACCGATTCTGTAAAACCAGCACTTGAGGCACTATATCAAGCACTTGAAAGCACAAGAGGCACACTTACACAAGGTGTAACCATGTTAACAGGCGAAGAAATGCCTGCGCCAATGGGTGCAGAACCAGGAATGGAAGAACCAGGAATGGAAGAACCAGGAATGGAAGAACCAGGAATGGAGCCTACTGTTGATGCTGAAGCAGAAATGGGTGACGAGTTTGCTGCAGCCGAACCAGCCGCAGGCGGAATGGAAGAAACAGGCAGAGAAAAAAGAGAATCTATCCGCAGAGAATTAAGAAAAGCTAAAATTGTTGAAAGACAAAATTTAGCTCGTTCTTTAGGACAAATCCTTAGTTCAAAAAAAAACTAACCATACATGAAGCATTGGACCAACCAACCAAGTTGGTCCAAGTTTTAAGAACTATAATATCAAGTGCAGATGATCAAAACGCATCTGTATTTTTACATTTTGATACTCCCCCGAAAAAAGAAAATATAAAGAAAGACGCAAAAAATCTCGATCTTAACAAGCTTATGCAAAATGTAGGTGGAGAGCAATTTGATTATGGAACCTTCAAGGCTGCTTATGATAGCGATCCACGTGTGAAAACTATGGTGCATAATTTTAGCAAAGCAGGCATTGAACCAAAAACTGCTAATACAATTGATGACCAAGAACAACTCGATACAAGTGGAGACGAAGTAGCTCAGATGGCGAAATCAGCTACTGACTTAGGAGACCAGTTGACATAAGCAATAAAAATGTTATAATAAAAAATTAAAAAGGTTTTATGAAAGAAAGAACAAACGAAGAAATAATTACCGCAATTAAAGAAGCACTTGAAGATTATGTGCAACCTGCAGTTGCAGAACATGGAGGATCAATTAATTTTGTAAATTACGATAATGGTACTGTCGAATTAATGCTAAGTGGTGCATGCAGTGGATGTGCAGGAAGTATCTATACTTTAAAACAAGGTGTAGAAGGAATGTTAATGCACTTTGTTCCTGAGGTTACAAATATTATAGCGCAAGATGATCCTAATAGTACCATTGATCCTTTTTATCACAATGATCCATTTCTGTATCAAAATTACTATTTTGATGAAGAAGCATGAGTTTAATAAAACGTAAATTTGATTATGCTTCGATTTCTAGAAAACAAATAGAAGGCAAGAGATTATATCTTACTCCAGACGGTAATGCTGTTGCTAGCGTCACTACCATCTTAAGTAAAACTAAAGATAATACACATTTATTTGAGTGGCGTAGGCGGGTAGGAGAAAAAAAAGCCCAAGAAATTACTACTGAAGCAGCAGGTGTAGGCACAAGGATGCACAAATATTTAGAGGACTATATCGACACAGGGTCATGGCCTTCACCAGGTAGTAATTGGTATGCTTCGCAAGCAAACGAAATGGCTAAAGTTATTAAGGAAAATGCCTTCCCGTCTATAGACGAAATATTAGGATCAGAAGTTAATTTATGGATGCCAAAATTATATGCTGGTACTACAGATCTAGTCTGTACCTATGATGGTAACCTATCAATATGCGATTTTAAACAAACTAACAAACCAAAGAAACAGGACTGGGTAGATGATTATTACTTACAACTAGTTGCTTATATAGAAGCGCATAATGAACTGTATGACACTGATATAAAAGAAGGTCACATTTTTATGTGTAGTAGGAACTTAGAATATCAACAATTTGATCTTTTACCTGCGGATTATCCTTACTGGAAAAATGAATGGTATGAAAGATTATATACATATTATGAGCAGCATAGCAGATAAATATGTAAATAATAGGAGAAGTACGTGGCAGTTGTTCAAATTAGTAGGATACAAATCCGTAGAGGACAAAAAAATCAAGGCGAAGGCTTACCGCAACTTGCGAGTGGTGAATTAGCCTGGGCAATTGATACCCAAGAATTGTTTATAGGTAATGGAAGTCTAAATGAAGGCGCTCCAGCAGTAGGTAATACAAAAATTTTAACCCAATCGGATGATATTTTTTCATTAACTGATACATATAGTTACAAAAAAGACTCAGGTATACAAACAGGACAAAGTCTAACAAGTCCTTATTTTAGAACTTTACAAGACCGATTAGATGATTATATTAGTATAAGGTCATTTGGTGCAACTGGTGATCAAGATCAAGATGCTACTGAGATTTTACAGCGAGCAATAGACCAATTATTTGGAAATAATTTCAATGGTGCAGGAGTTGAACAAAATCGAGTTACCCTTTATTTGAATCCTGGTGTCTATACAATTAATAACTGGATTAATATACCTCCATTTGCTTCTATCGTAGGTGCAGGACCGGAAAAAACAGTAATTAGGTGCGTTACAAACGAAAGCATTAGAATTGTTGGCACCGACGGTGAAATAGAAAATCCTACATCAGAAACACAGGCACGCAGAATATTACTTAAAGGCTTTACCTTATCTCACGCTGGTAACGGCATTGGCCTACAGTTAGGAAGTTGTAAGGATAGTGATTTTTCAGATATTGATTTTATAGGCTCGTGGGAATTTGGCCAGGTGATAGCACCAATTCCCACTACCAGCTTACCGGTAAACACTGCTGTTTTATTAGACTCTTTTAGTCCTGTTATACAGTGTACCAATAATTTGTTTTTTAGATGTAAATTCAATAATTGGAATTATGGCGTTATAGCAAACAAGCAAAGCGCTCATAATATATTTAAATTTTGCGAATTTAATATGTTAGGAGAAGGTGTAAATTTTGGTACACAAAATCTTACAGACATTAACGGGGATCCTTTGTTCCCAATGCATAACCAATTTTTAAGTTGTCAATTTACTGACATTCATAACCAAGCTATAAATATCATCAGAGGTGAATATAATTTAAGTAAAAATAATTATTTCCGTAGTGTAGGCAACGCTGTAAATGCAGGTAACAATTATCAAAGTAAAGAAACACAAAGCTTATATGCAGTTATCCATTTTGAAAATCCAACTAACCAATCCGATAGTGACTATTTTCTAAGATCGTCATTAAAATCTACAAATTTAGATTCGTCTATTCCTTTTGTAGAAGAAATTAGTGGATCAGTTTACGGAACTAACTATTACACGGAAGAATTAGAAATTTCCCAAAATGAAAACATTCTACCGTTATTAAGATTACCAGGGGCATATGACCAAACATATGTGCTTCATTATTATATGTCTAATCCAAATATAAAATTTAACCGTTATGGTAAGCTGACATTGATGTGCGAAGGTAGTCCAACACCAAGTGTAGTTCGCATCTCCGACGATTACGACCATTATGGCGAAGCTGATTATGATACAGGCGATAACTATTTGTCTTATGACATTACTTTTAGTGCAGATTTTGTAGACGAAGGTACTGTAGAAAACCCACAATTTTCGATATACCTACGAACAAAAACAGGAACTGCAATGACAGGTAATACCAGATTTAGATACAAGTTAGAAACCCATAGATTTTCATTTTGATGTTTCATTTAGAAAACGCTTTTGATCGATTTGCCGAATGGAAAAATTTTAGAGAAAAAATTGAGCAATCAGAGGATCCAGTTGCTGAAGTAATTCATTACTATAATGATGTTGAAAGACACAGTTTAAGATATGATCCCTGGAACAAAAATTCTTGGCCGTCACCTTGGCAGCTAGTAGAAGAAAATCAATACTGTAGCTTTAGTATTATACTCGGAATAATCTATAGTTGCATGTTGTGTGATAGATTTAGTAAAGACCAATTTTTTGTTATTATTTTACAAAATATTACAGGAGAAATAGGTTATGCTTTTTCAGTCAACAATAAAATTTATAGTTTAGATTATACACAATATCAAATTCTAAACCAAATTGCTGTAGAACAAAAAAAATAAATATAGAATATTAAAAGAACAAGGACACACATGACCTCTCCTATCAATATCATAAAAAGAACAGGACAAAAAGAAGGATTAAACATTGATAAAATTCACCGTGTGGTTGAATTTGCTTGCTCCAATTTAGCCGGAGTAAGCAGTAGCCAAATAGAAATGAATGCAAACCTACAATTTTATGATGGCATGACAAGTTCTGAAATTCAAGAAATTTTAGTGCGTAGTGCAAATGATCTTATATCTCTTGATCATCCAAACTACCAATATGCTGCTGCTAGATTATTATCATATGATGTATACAAAAAAGTGTTTGGTCAGTATACTGCATTACCTCTAAGTCAAATGATAAAAAAGAATGTTGAAAGAGGAGTGTATGATAAAGAAATTTTAGAAAAATACACAACTAATGAATTAGAAAAATTAGACACCTACATTAACCATAAAAGAGATGAAAATTTTACCTATGCAGGCTTACGTCAGGTATTAGACAAATATTTGTGCCAAGATAGATCAACTGGAACGGTATTTGAATCACCGCAGCATATGTACATGATGATTGCAGCAACATTGTTTGCAAATTATCCACGCGAAACAAGGATGCATTACATTCGTAGATACTATGATTGTATCAGCTTGTTTAAAATTAACATTCCTACACCAGTAATGGCTGGCGTACGAACACCGGTACGTCAATTTGCAAGTTGTGTATTGGTAGATAGCGACGATACCCTTGATAGCATTTTTTCGTCAGACATGGCAATTGGCAAATATATTGCCCAAAGAGCTGGCATAGGAATCAACGCTGGTAGAATTAGAGGAGTTAATTCAAAAATTAGAGGTGGAGAAGTAGCTCATACAGGTGTGATTCCATTTTTAAAAAAGTTTGAAGCAACTGTGAGATGCTGCACACAAAATGGAGTGCGTGGCGGAAGTGCAACAGTGCATTTTCCTTTTTGGCATCAAGAAATTCAAGATGTGCTTGTCTTAAAAAATAATAAAGGGACTGAAGATAATCGTGTTAGAAAATTAGATTATTCAATCCAAATGAATAAAACTATGTATACACGTTTGCTAGAGGGAGGAACAATAACTCTTTTTTCTCCTCATGATGTACCGGATTTATATGAAGCATTCTTTAGTGATCAGAGCAAGTTTGAAGAACTTTATGAAAAATATGAGAGAGCAACAAGTATCAAAAAACAAAAAATTGATGCAATGGAGTTGTTTTCAGAACTTATAAAGGAAAGAGCAGAAACTGGTAGAATTTATATCATGAATGTTGACCATTGTAACAGTCATAGCAGTTTTAATGACACAGTTTATATGTCTAATTTGTGTCAAGAAATTACCTTACCTACAACTCCTATCCAACATATAGACGACGAAAGTGGAGAAATTGCCCTATGCATATTAAGTGCTATTAACATAGGAACTATTAAAGAAACTACTGACCTTGAAGAACTCTGTGATTTAGCAGTTAGGGCTCTTGAGGAAATTATTGACTATCAAAGATATCCTGTAAAAGCAGCAGAAAAAGGAACAAAGGCTAGGAGATCATTAGGTATAGGTTATATTGGACTTGCTCATTATCTAGCAAAAAACAAAGTAAAATATAGCGATCCACAAGCTGCTGTCTTAGTTCACGATTTAACTGAAGCGTTCCAATACTATCTTTTGAAGTCTAGTAATAGGATTGCACAAGAAAAAGGTGTGTGTGATGGTTATAAGAAAACAAAATACGCAAAAGGAATATTACCGATTGATACCTATAAAAATGATGTAGATACTATTGTTCCTAATGAATTGAAAATGGATTGGGACGATTTGCGACAACAAATAGAAATATGGGGCCTACGACACAGCACACTATCAGCACAGATGCCAAGCGAAAGCAGCTCGGTAGTCTCTAACGCAACAAATGGAATCGAGCCACCAAGAGGTTACCTATCAGTAAAAAAGAGTAAAAAAGGACCGTTGAAACAAATTGTTCCACAGTATCAAACTCTCAAAGCTTTTTATACACTTTTATGGGATATGCCAGACAACCAAGGATACATTAATATTGTTGCTGTTATGCAAAAATTCTTCGACCAAGCGATTAGTGGAAATTGGAGTTACAATCCTACACACTATCCTAACAATGAAGTTCCTATGAGCGTAATGCTTAAAGATTTAATAACCACTTACAAACTCGGCTGGAAAACAAGTTATTATCAAAATACATATGATTTTAAAATTGATCCAAATGATATTGAAGAAAAAGAAGAGCAACTACCTCAACTGCCCGTAGAAAACGATGCAGAAGAGTGCGAAGCCTGTGCAATTTGAAAGGAAAAAAATGAAAACTGTTTTTAATAGAGATAAGATTGATTTTAGTAAGCAACATATGTTTTTTGGTGCAGATCAAAATGTGCAAAGGTATGATACATTTAAATTTCCACAGTTTGATAAATTAAATCAAACAATGCTTGGTTATTTTTGGCGTCCTGAAGAAGTAAGTTTACAAAAAGATCGTGCAGATTATCAAAATTTCCGACCAGAACAAAAACATATTTTTACTGCTAATCTAAAATATCAAACCTTGCTTGATAGCGTACAGGGTAGAGGTCCTTGCCTAGCTTTCCTTCCATATGTATCACTGCCTGAATTAGAAGGATGCATTGTTACATGGGATTTCTTCGAAACTATCCATAGTCGATCTTATACACATATTATGAAAAATGTGTATGCAAATCCAGAGGAAGTATTTGATACAATACTAGACGATGAAATGATTATTAATCGTGCAAACAGTGTAACAAAGTATTACGATGAATTTATGAAACTTGCACAACAATATACACACGATCGGTCAATTGACAAAAAAATCCTAAATAAAAAACTTTTCCTTGCAATGATGACTGTCAACATCCTTGAAGGATTAAGATTTTATGTTTCATTTGCATGTACGTTTGGATTTGGTGAATTGAAATTAATGGAAGGTTCTGCAAAAATTATCTCGTTAATAGCACGTGACGAAGCACAGCACCTCGCAATAAGCACACATATACTAAAACTATGGATGCAAGGAAAGGACGATCCTGCGATGCAACAGGCAGCAAAAGATTGCGAGCAAGATGTTTATGAGATTTGGCGAGAATGTGTAAACGAAGAAAAAGCATGGGCGGAATATTTATTTAAGGATGGATCTATGATTGGACTAAATAAAACGCTATTAGACCAATACGTAGAATATATTGCAAACAGACGGTTAAAAGCACTTGGTTTTGAAACTATATTTGAACAACCAGTAAACACAAATCCTTTACCGTGGACTACACACTGGTTAAGCAGTTCAGGTTTACAAGTTGCTCCGCAGGAAACTGAAGTAGAATCTTATATAATTGGCGGTATTAAACAAGATGTTAACAAAGACTTATTAAAAGGATTTTCATTATGATTGAAATTTATGGAAAAAGTTCTTGCCCTAAGTGTCACCAAGCAAAAATTTTCTGTGAAACTAGGAATTTAGATTACGAGTATAAGCAACTAGACAAAGATTTTACAAGAGAACAAATCTTTGAATGGTTTCCGGGCGCAAAAACTTTTCCACAAATTACCATTGACGGTAAAAGTGTAGGTGGGTGTGATCAAATGATTACATACGTAGAAACTATGAATTATCAAAACATTATGCATAAAGGATAAAATGTTAATAGAAGCACCTTATACAACAGGTGATGTAATATCTGTTAGACTCTCGTCGGGAGAAGAAATTGTAGGAAAATTACTAGCAGATGATACCAGTACAATAAAATTAAAACAACCACTTGCGGCAATGATGTCAGAAAAAGGATTAGCAATGATTCCTTTTATGCTCACCGTTGATCCAGAAAAGGATTTAATCGTAAGTAAAAACCAAATAGTAATCACAGCAAAAAGTCATAAAGAAGTTGCAGATCACTATTTACAATCAACCACAGGATTAAGCTTAGGAGTTTAAAATGACATTACATGAACAAATAATACATGCATATACATCTTACATGGCAGAAGCTGCTACATTTGATGATAAAGGTGTAAAAGCTGCTGCTGCAAGAGCAAGGAAGGCCCTTGGCGATTTAGGCAAACTTACAAAAGATCGTAGAAGAGAAATACAAGATAAAAAGAATGCGATGTAAAATATGGCGGCAATTGCAAGGATAGGTGACTCTACATTTGGGACATGCCCTTTAGGACATCCGAAAAAACCTTTTGTAGGATCAGGTGTGATAATTTCGGGATCAGGAACTACCCATGCAGACGGAATCCCTGTGGCAAGGATAGGAGATTCGGTTTTACCAGGTTGTGGTCATGTAAGCACTATAGTTTCAGGATCTGGTACATCGTATGCAGACGGTATACCAATTGCAAGAGTGGGTGATTCTGTAGCTGGACCATATGTAGCAACAATTACTTCTGGTTCAGGAACATCAGACGCAGCATAAAGGAAAAAATGGCACAAATTAAAATACAAAAAAGAACAAGATTCCGTAAAAGGACGAGTATAGGAAATAGCGGATATAGCCGTCCTAAGAATAAAGGAATTCGAAGGGCATGGAAAAGATATCGCGGACAAGGCAAATAAATAATTGACAAGGAGAAAATTATGTGTAATAATCCAAACTGTAAATGCGATCCGTGCAACTGCAAAGACTGTAAACCTAATTGCAAAGAGTGCGGCTGTTAAAATAAAGGATTAGGATGCGTGACGGTAAAAACTTGGCTATTTGGTTATTATGTATGGCTATTATATACATATTAATTTGGTCATTAGAAATTGCTTTACACGTACCTGATCTAAACTAATAACGATGACGCTGAACAAAAGCTGAACTTGGACGCCGGTTCGATTCCGGCCACCTCCACCACACATTTTCAACACACGGGGGTGTTCAGGTATTCGACAAGCAGTAAGTAGGGATGCTGAGTTATCCGGAGCAAGCTCGGTTAATGCAAGAAACCTTTATAAGTGCAAACGAAAATTTTGTACCTGGAGCATTTACTTCATTAGACATGTCAATGGCTAGTGAAGGTGAATTACTCGCAGCCTAATAAGTTGTGAACTCCGCGGCATAGTCCACCGGGCAACAGAACGGACTATCCCTCCTGCTTTTTTTGCTAAATACAAAAAAGGAAAAGTATGAAACTTAATGAATTTCTAGATGATTTTGCGATAGATTTACTAAAGTCTGCTGGAAAAGGTATTGGGAGATTATCACGTAGCAGAATAGATGATTTCCGCAAAGACGATGATGATAATGATAACGACGATGATAACTCTACTAGAAGAAGTGGCGGAAGTGATGATTATGATCATATTATTAAAAGGCATAGGAATAGGTGAGTAATTGAAATGCTAGTAAACGAAGTCTTATATGAACAGGAAAATGCACTCCTACAAGGAAAAGAAAAAAAGTTCGAATATAAAGGAAAAACTTACTTCGCCCAAAATATTATTGATGCGGCGAAAGAAGAGGGAAGTCTTTTTCGAAAAGGCAAAAAAGGATTAATCAAACCAGTTGTAAAAACATTACAAGCATTTCTACATTGGAGCGGATTTAATCCTGGTAAAATTGATGGATGGTACGGTAAAGGTGTCGCCAATGCTGTTCGTCAAATGCAAAAAAAAGTTGGTGCAAAACCAGATGGTGATGTTGGACCTGAAACTGCAAGCAAAATGATTAAGGCAGTCGGAGTTGAAGTTGGAGCATCTCCGTCTAATACTGTAAAGAACGTCACTGATGGAAAATTTATGCAAGATGATGTTTTCAAAAAAACCTTTAGAAAAATAGCTTTGGAAACAGAAGCCAAATACAAAATGATAACAAATCAAAATATGCATAAAAAACTTGATCAGTCATATCAAGATCATTTAGCCCATATCAAGGATAATTTAGACAATGCACTAATTTATGTAAAACATTATGACAACTTAGATTTGACTAAAGAAGAGCCTGTCCGAGATATGTATAAAATGATGTACATTTTTGATATGAGTCGAAATTTCCTTTCAGAACTATACGAAAAAGTAGTAAAGCCTCTTATGCAGAAGCAAACTAAAATGAGTATGACAGCTCCGAAAACAGGAGCATCGGATGACGGGACTCCTACTACAAAAAGTGCAGTAACGTCAAGATATTCAGATGATCCTAAAGCTGCAAATGCAGGCATACCTGATCATTCAAAATACTGGAAACAATGATAAAGAAAATATTATTTGCGGTAAGCGGAATGTTGTTACTTTCCGCTTTTACCAATCCCCAGTCTCTTGGGTCTCCTAATTTTAATGAATTATCCAATAAATCTCTTAGCGAGTTACTTCCAGCTGAGATTTATACAATAGCAGAACCTGAATTAGATTGTTTAGCTAAAAATATCTATCACGAGGCACGGAATGATATGATGGCAGGCCAATTTGCTGTTGCAGACGTAGTCTTAAATAGAGTACACGATAAAAGATATCCAAACGATATCTGTGCAGTAATATATGAAGGCCCTGTTTACGAATCATGGAAGACCAAACAAACACCAGATCCAAACGATGCTGTATTTCATCCTGTAAAAAACAAATGCCAATTTAGTTGGTATTGTGATGGCAAACCAGATGTAATAAATGATGAACAATCTTGGAAGCAAGCACAGGCAGTTGCCTACATGTTATTGAGTAGGAATGTCATGCGTGGCATCAGCGAAGGTAGCACCCATTATCATGCTACATATGTATCTCCGAAATGGGCCCCTACATTGTACCCAATTGGTAGGATTGGTAAACATCGTTTTTATAAATGGTTGTAAAAAAATACTTGACACATGAAACATTTGTGTTATTATATAATAAACTTTTAATCCAATAGGAAACATGAAAAAATTATTTATTGCTGCAATGGTAGCAACTCTCGCGGCCTGTGGTGGTACAAAAACTGTGCAGGTTGCATCACATAAAGAGTATGTTCAACCAGACTGGTATCAAAATTGCAAAGATGTTGATTCTGAAACTAATGGATGGAAATTCTGGCAAAGCACAACATATTATTATAGCTGTGGTAGTAGTACCAGTGGTTTTGAATCTGCTGCACAAATTAAAGCGGTGCAAATTGCTCGGCGGAATCTAGCTGATAGATTAAATGGCGAAATATCAAGTGGCACAAAAATTAGAATGAGTGATATCGGCACAGAAAGTGAATTAAAATCAGAAACCGAAACTGAAATGCTGATTATTAATAAGATTACTGATACTGCATTATTACATTATGCCCAAACAGAGCATTATAGCTACAAAATGGGCGGTAACTATCATTCGTTTGTAATGATTAAGCTTAGTAAAGAAAATGTAGATGCTATGATAGAAAAAGCCCAGCAGAATCAAGGTAATCCTATGCCACAAAAACAATTCTCTCAAAACTCATAATGAAATACATCCTGCTCAGTTTATTGACGCTTGGTGCTTGTGCTAGTAATAACGTAAACACCCTAACCGAGCAGGGTGTGCCTTACTGCTACTCTACAGAAATTA
>Ga0213867_1000349_pt1 | contig 20882 bp, 18 predicted proteins | sample PICome_12_FD_160120 | JGI IMG/M metagenome (GOLD analysis project Ga0213867, IMG submission 160120) | Coastal seawater microbial communities near Pivers Island, North Carolina, United States - PICO540 | ecosystem: Environmental > Aquatic > Marine > Coastal | place: USA: North Carolina... | reverse complement strand
AACCGATACCCAGAAAAGGATCTAGAGGAATTCAAAGGATTAATCGAAGAAAAAATCGCAAAAGCACAGCATGATTTAGAACTGATCAGAAGTGCTTATATGAACAATAGCAACAACGGCACAGACGATACCTCTCCAACCTTTAAGGCTTTTGAAGAAGGGTCAGAAACCATGTCGAAAGAGGCCAATACTCAACTGGCAATTCGGCAAGAAAAATTTATTAGAGATCTAAAAAATGCCTTGATTCGCATCGAAAATAAAACCTATGGTGTTTGTCGGGTCACTGGCAAGCTCATCAGTCCCGAACGACTAAAATTGGTGCCACACGCCACTTTGAGTATCGAGGCAAAAAACATGCAGAAATAGCATAGATGACCCTCAAAAAATCTCTGTTCCTTATCGGTATAGTGCTGCTGCTCGACCAGTGTTCAAAGTTCTATATCAAACTCAACTTTCCACTGAGTGTTTACAGCTCAGATGCCATCGTTGACTGGGGATGGTTTCGCCTGATTTTTATTGAAAACAAAGGAATGGCATGGGGTACACGATTTAGTGACTTCATCCCCTTTATTTCTGACGATACTGGCAAGCTCCTGCTATCACTCATTCGCATCGCTGCTGTGAGTGTGATCGGCTATATGCTTTGGGATGCAATCAAAAAGCAGCAACATAAGTTATTGCTGATCTCTGGTTGTCTGATCTTTGCTGGTGCGCTTGGCAACATCATCGATTCATTGTTTTACGGTCTTCTGTTTTCCAATAGTTATGGGCAAGTCGCTAGCCTTTTCCCAGAAGGTGGTGGTTATGCGCCATTGTTTTTTGGGCATGTGGTCGATATGCTACAATTTCCCATGTTTACTTGGGTGTGGCCTTCTTGGATGCCTTGGATTGGGGGGCAATCCTTTACTTTTTTTGAACCAGTTTTCAACCTTGCCGATACAGCCATCAGCACTGGGGTTGGGATTATTCTTGTCTTCAATAAGCGTATTTTTCCAAAAAATTAAAACGCTATAATCCCTTCAGAATGGATGCAACTGTGAAGACGAATGTCTGTCGGTTCACAGTCTGTGATTTCAGGGCATGGCGGAAAATAAGACAGCCCAACAAAAACAGTTTGTGGTGAACACTTACTGAGAAATCGGTCGTAAAACCCTTGGCCATATCCAACCCGTTGTCCCTTGCCATCGTACCCCAATAGCGGCACAAAAACCAGGTCAATCGCACTGGGTTGTGTGGGTATTCCTCCCATGGGTTCGGGAATACCGTAGGTGTTTGGTTGCAAGGCAGTTTCTAGAAAAATTTCCCAATGTGTCATCTGTTTGGTTGCGAAATCGGTTTGGGGGACAACCACCTTTTTGCCCATGCCAAACAACAAGTCAACCAACGCTTTGGTGTTGGGTTCTTTCTGTTTTTGAATGGATAAAAACAAATGCACAACCCCCACTTGGGAGAGGTCAAACAGCCTGATATGCTTCATCAATCCCTCCTGCTTTTTTTTCATTTGTGAGGGGGTAAGCTGTTTGCGCAAATCTAGATGATATCGTCGAGCCTCTGCTTTTGTCATTGGTTTGGATTGAACACAAATAAAATAATTAATTTCGTCACATGCCGAAAGATGCGATAAAACTTCATGTGCAAGCCCTTCCCAATCAGCCAGGGGTATATCAGTTTTATGACAAACAAGAGAAAATTATTTATGTCGGCAAAGCCAAAAATCTTAAAAACAGGGTGTCTTCTTATTTTCGAAAACAAGTCGATTCGAAAAAAACCCAAAGGCTCGTCAAGAATATCGTATCGATCAAACATATCGTTGTGCCGACCGAATCCGACGCTTTGATTTTGGAAAATACCCTGATTAAAGAACATCAACCACGCTACAATATCCTGTTGAGAGATGATAAAACCTATCCTTGGATCTGCATTAAAAATGAGGCTTTCCCAAGAGTGTTCACTACCAGAAAAATTATTAAAGATGGGTCTGAGTATTTTGGACCCTTTACCAATTTCAAAACTGTTCGTTTGCTGATGAATCTCATTCAAGAGCTCTATCCACTTCGAAACTGCTCTTATGATTTGCGAGAAGAATCGATCCAAACCAAAAACTATAAAGTCTGTTTGGAATATCATATCGGAAACTGCTTGGGTGGTTGTGTGGGCGAGCAAAGTCAGAGTGACTATGACCATCAAATCAGTCAGATCAGAGCCCTCTTGCGTGGCAATTTTAGCGAGGCGATTCGAGGGATTAAACAAAAGATGAAACTTGCTGCTGATGTGCTTGACTATGAAGAGGCACAGAAGCAAAAAAATAAAATCGATATTCTAACCAATTATCAATCAAAATCTGCTGTGGTCAGTGCCACTATCAGCAATGTGGATGTGTGTACTGTGATCAGCGATGAACATACTGCTTTTGTCAACTATCTTCATGTGGCATATGGATCGATTGTTCGCTTTCACAACATGGAAATCAAAAAGAAACTGGAGGAAAGCGATGAGGATGTCCTTCGAGTGGTGGTGGTGGAACTGCGTCGCCGATTTCAATCCACCTCCAAAGATGTAATCTTACCTGTTGCCATCGACTTGGGAGATGATATTCGTGTGACTGTCCCCCAAAAAGGAGAGAAAAAAAAGCTGTTGGACTTATCGTTGCGCAATGCCAAGCAGGGGCGTTTGGAACAACTAAAACAAATCAAAATCTCTGACCCACAGCAACACACCAATCGTTTGCTCAGTCAGATGAAAAAAGACCTTCGTCTACAAGTCCTGCCCGACCATATCGAGTGTTTTGACAACTCCAACATTCAGGGGAGTAACCCTGTTGCTGCCTGTGTGGTGTTTCGCAACACCAAGCCTGCCAAAAAGGAGTATCGTCACTACATCATCAAAACAGTCACTGGTGCCAATGACTATGCCTCAATGGAAGAGGTCATTTATCGTCGATACAAACGTCTTCTGGAAGAAAAACAAAGCCTCCCACAACTGATTGTGATCGATGGTGGTAAAGGGCAGTTGAGCTCTGCTTTGCTCAGTATTGATGCCCTAGGATTGCGCAACAAAATTGCAGTGATCGGCATTGCCAAACGATTGGAAGAAATCTATTACCCAAACGACCCCATTCCAATGTACCTTGACAAACGATCTGAAACACTCAAAATTATTCAACAATTGCGAAACGAAGCCCATCGCTTTGGCGTTCGATTGCATCGAAACAGAAGAAGCAAACATGCTGTTTCTTCATCGCTTGACAACATCCCCGGCATCGGAGAAAAAACAATCATCAAACTGCTCAAAGTGTTTAAGTCCGTCAAGCGAATCAAAGAAGCTGAGTTGAAAGATCTGGGTGCAGCGATTGGTACGGCAAAAGCCAAAGAACTTTATTCCCATTTTCACCCTGCAAAAGAGAAGGCAAAATAAAACTTCACATTTAACATTTTAAGAAAACATCTTGTCAAGGGATTTTTTTAATTTTGTAATTGATGTATTTGATTCGACATTTCATCCTTTTCCTCATCTTTTTTCCAGGGGCTATTGCCCAACCAAACACTGGCGACTCCATCCAACCCAATCGTATCGTTACAGATCAAAAGGTCAATGATGCTTTTCAAGATGGTGAATGGTTTCGATTTCGAATGCGCTATGGCTTTCTCAATGCCAGTTATGCAACAGCTACAGTCCGCGAAACAACCTTCAAAGACCAAGCTGTATATCATGTTGCTGCTACTGGAAAAACAACAGGCTTTGCACGTTGGTTTTTTAAAGTCGATGACTACTTTGATAGTTATTTTGAAAAAGATATTGTTCGCCCCATTCGTTTTGTACGCAATATTTCAGAGGGAAACTATAAGCGTCATGTTGAAATTGACTTTGACCACAACACTCAATCGGGCATTATGCACGATTTGCTGAGAAAAACCAAAACTGAGATTAGCTTTGCCCCAAACCTACAAGATCTGGTTTCTACCTTTTATTTTTTGAGAAACCATTTTGATTTGGAGGGGATTCAAGTTGGAGAGACTGCTTCCCTACATATGATTTATGACAAAAAACCATTTGCATTTCGGTTTCGATTTCTTGGGTATGAAAACGTCAAAACCAAGTTTGGGGTGGTTCCTTGTGTCAAATTTCGGCCCTATGTTGAAGAAGGGCGAATTTTTAAAAAAGAGAGTGGACTGTCGCTTTGGGTAAGCAATGACAACAATAGAGTCCCCATTAAAGTAGTTGCAGAGTTGAGCGTGGGCTCTCTCGATGTCGATTTAGTAGATTTTAAAGGTCTAAAACACCCCTTTAATATTATTGTAAATGAATAAACACTTTATACTTTTGATTGTTTTGGCTGGTCTTGTTTCAGCCTGTGGATCGCGTGCAGAACGTGAACCAGCAAAGCCAGTTGAACCACAAGTCTTTGAGTTTGGTTTTTTACTCAACGACTATCATGTGGTGAGAGATACTGTTGTGCGTGGAGATAGCTTTGGTGGGATTTTGGAAAAATATGGCATCTATTATCCACAGATTTACAACATCAATACTGTTGCGAAAAAGGCATATAACTTTCGTAAAATCCGCACAGGAAGACCCTATACCATACTACGTAGAAAGGACTCATTGCAAACCCCCGAATTTTTGATTTATCAGCCCAGCGCAATTGACTATGTAACCGTCAGACTCACCGATTCTCTGTGGGCAAAAAAAGACCAAAAAGAAGTCAAGCTACTCGAACGCCAATCCTGGGGCGTCATCAATAGCTCCTTGTATGAAACTCTCGACGAGCAAGGCCTCAGTCCATTGGTTGCTTATGATATGTCGGATATCTACGCCTGGACAATCGACTTCTTTCGTTTGGAAAAAGGCGATCGGTTCAAGGTGCTTTACACAGAGAAATATGTAAATGACTCTGTTTTTGTGGGACACAACAGGGTGCATGCTGCTTATTTTGAACATCGTGGAAAACCGATTTACGCTATCGAATTCGAATCGGATTCTGTTCGTGGAATCACTGAATTTTTTGATGAAAAAGGGAAAAATCTTCGTCGTGCCTTCTTACGAGCACCTGTCAATTTTTCACGGATTTCATCTCGCTATAACACCAAACGTCGCATTGCTTATTATGGTCGTGTCAAACCCCATTTGGGAACAGACTTTGCTGCTCCCGTCGGTACGCCCATTCGCGCAACAGCAGCAGGAACAGTTGTCAAGTCAGGCTATACTCGAGGGAATGGTAATTATGTAACCATCCGTCACAATGCAACCTACTCGACCCAGTACCTCCACATGAAAAAAAGAGGGGTTCGCGTGGGGAAATATGTCAATCAAGGGGATTATATAGGAACTGTCGGAATGACTGGATATACTTCAGGTCCGCATGTGTGCTATCGTTTTTGGAAAAATGGAAAACAGGTCGATCCGTTTAAAACCAAATTACCCGACGCCAAACCCATTGCAAGTGAATTGAAAGATGCATATTTGCAGCATATGATTCCATGGAAGGACAAACTCGATTGCATTTATTTTGAAGAACAAAAAACAAATACCAATGCCATTACCAACAATCAATCCAACGACGACAGCAGCTTGGAAAAAACTACAGAAACACTGTAAAGAAACACAGGGTGTATCGCTGCAAAACCTTTTTGCAAATGACCCCAAACGGGGAGAGCAGTTTCGCATTAGTTGGGAGGATTTTTATGTCGATTTTTCCAAAAATCACCTGACGCAAGAGACCCTCGATCTGTTGACTGCACTCGCAGAAGAATGTCAACTCAAAGAAGCGATGAATCACTACTTTGGTGGGTCGATGATCAACGCCACAGAAGGGAGAGCAGTACTGCACACTGCCCTGCGTTCCCCTAGCAATCAGGACGTTCGAGTGGATGATGAAAATATTATTCCAGGCGTTCATGCCGTCATCGATCAAATCAAAAGCTTTAGCCAAGGGGTGATTGACGGAAGCATTAGCAGCAGCAACGGACAAGCTTTTACCGACGTTGTGAACATCGGCATCGGAGGTTCGGACTTGGGGCCTGTGATGATTACAGAAGCACTTGCATATTATAAAACCCATCTCAACTTGCACTTTATGTCCAACGTGGATGGGGATCATGTAACTGAAGTCCTTCAAAACCTAAACCCAGAAACGACATTGTTTGTGGTGGTGTCGAAGTCCTTTACCACCCAAGAAACCTTGAGCAATGCTACCACTGCCAAACAGTGGCTGGTGGATGCCCTCGGAGAAAAGGCTGTAGCCAATCACTTTGTAGCAGTATCAACCAATTTGCAAATGATCAACGACTTTGGAATTGATTCCAACAATGTGTTTCCAATGAACGATTGGGTTGGTGGGCGTTTTTCCTTGTGGAGCGCTGTCGGACTATCGATTGCCCTAGGTGTTGGTCCTAATCATTTTGAAGAACTTCTTGAAGGGGCTCACGCCATGGATACACATTTTGCGAACACGCCTTTGCATGAAAACATCCCTGTCGTCCTTGCGCTGATCACCTTGTGGTACAATAACTTTTACGGAGCAGAAAGCGAAGCAATTATCCCCTACACCCAATACCTCCACCGTTTGCCTGCCTACTTGCAACAAGGCATCATGGAGAGCAATGGGAAGAGTGTTGACCGCGAGGGCAATGCTGTTGACTATCAAACAGGAAATCTGATTTGGGGAGAGCCAGGCACCAATTCCCAACACGCCTTTTTTCAATTGATCCATCAAGGAACCAAGCTGATTCCTGCCCATTTTATTGGCTTTAAAAAACCCCTGCATGGCAAGCAAGATCACCACGACAAACTGATGGCAAACTTTTTTGCACAAACCGAAGCCCTGATGAAAGGGAAGTCGGAAGAAGTGGTTCGCAGTGAAGGAGTCGATGAGTCCTTGGTGCCCTTTAAAGTCTTTACTGGGAACAAGCCCACAACGACCCTGCTGATTGACAAGCTCACACCTTCTAGTTTGGGTAAACTCGTTGCGATGTACGAGCACAAAATTTTTGTGGAGGGTATCCTTTGGAATATCTACAGTTACGACCAATGGGGCGTGGAATTGGGCAAGCAATTGGCGAGTACAATTTTAAAAGAAATTGTCAACAAAAAAGGGGGTGCACACGACAGTTCAACTTCGAATTTACTTCGTGTGTATAATCGTTAATGAATTGTTGAGAAATCCATAGCAATTTGTTAACATCATCACTTGACTAATCAATACCTTTGTTTCACAAACTAATTAACTTTTAATTTTATGAAAAAACTAATTTTAAGCACGTGCTTCAGCTTATTTGCTGTTGCAGTATTTGCTCAAGACGAAGAACAATTAAATGATTCAATTCTAGTCACTGATCTTGATGAAGTTGTTGTTTCTGGTTTCAGTGTTGCAGATCTTGCAAAGGAGCGGGTTACCCCAGTTTCTTATTCAAAGATCTCTGCTAGTGAAATTGATGATAGAATTGGAAACTTGGAGTTACCAGAGTTATTGAATACAACCCCTTCAATATATGCCACTCGTTCTGGTGGAGGATATGGAGATGCTAACATAAGGATTAGAGGGTTTGGACAAGTTAATTCGTCAATTCTAGTTAATGGAGTTCCAGTAAACGATATGGAAAATGGTAGAGTATATTGGAGTAATTGGAATCAACTGTCTGATATTGCTTCAAATATTGAAGTTCAAAGAGGTCTTGGGTCATCTAGGCTTGCAATATCATCTGTTGGTGGTACAGTAAATATAGTTACTAAAGTCACAGATCTCTATGAAGGTGGCTTTGTGAAAACAGTTTTTGGAAATAATGGCTTTTTGAAAACTTCTTCTTCGTATTCAACAGGCAGGTCAGAAAAAGGCTTTGCTTTTACTGGTCTTTTTGGCCGTACTTCTGGAGATGGAGTTGTTTTGGGAACACAATTTGAAAGTTTCTCATATTTTCTTGGAGCTGGATATTCCGACAGCGAAGGAAAGCATTCACTCCAGTTCACAGTAACTGGTGCTCCACAAAATCATTATCAAAGAACCGACAGCTGGTATAATATGGTTACTCTTGGTGACTATAAAAAGTATGGTAGAAACTACAATTATAACTACGGTCAAAAATCTGGTAAAGATTATGGATGGAGACAAAATTTTTATCATAAACCAATTGCATCATTAAACTGGGATTATAACATTGATGATATTACAACTTTAAATGTTGTAGCCTATGCATCTTATGGTAGAGGTGGTGGAACTGGAGATATTGGGGCACTCCCTGGTTATGGTTATGCTTCTAGCTCTTTTTATAGAGACGAAAATGGGCACGTTGATTTCGATAAAATCGTAGCTTACAATTCTGGCAGTTCAGTAACTTGGTATGATGGCGATGTAGAGCAACGCTCTCCTGACGCTAATGGAAAATACATTAACGATAGTTGGGAGGATGGTTTATCAAGGAGAGCTTCTATGAATTCACATAATTGGTATGGGGCAGTAATTAATTTGGAAAGAGAAATTACTGATAAACTTACCTACTCTATTGGGCTTGATATTAGAGATTATGTTGGGATCCATTACAGAAGATTAAGAGACTTGTTAGGAGCAGATGGATTTTTAGATAACGACGATATAAACAACCCAAATCGTCTTTTAACAAAAACTTATGGTTCAGAAGCAACTGATATTTTAAACGTATTCAAAAGCGTTCGTGATGAAGAAAAAATTGATTATTATAATGATGGAGAAGTTCAATGGCTAGGTGGGTTTGGCCAGCTTGAATACGTTGATGAAAATTTATCTGCGTTTGTTCAAGCGTCTATCTACAATCAGAGTTTTCAAAGAGTTGACTATTTTACTTATTTGATTGGAAATCATAGATCTGAAAAGGTAAAAAAGAAAGGTGTCAACATTAAAGGCGGTTTAAATTATAACCTCTCTTCTTCCTCAAATGTGTTTTTTAACGGAGGGCTTTACGATCGTCCTGGAAATTTTGATAGTATCTTTCTTGACTATAAAAATGAAATTAATCCTGACATGAAAAATGAAAAAGTCACTAGTTATGAAGTGGGTTATGGCTATCGTTCATCAAGTTTAGCAATTAATGCAGGAGTGTTTTACACCAAATGGCAAGACAGGTTTATATGGTCTGATAATTTCGAAGTTAATGGAGTTGATGCATCAGGATCAATTTATGGTTTAACTCAAATGCATAAAGGAATTGAAATTGAAGGGATGTATGTTTATAACGATTATTTTAGTTTAGAGGGAATGCTTTCATTAGGCGACTACAGATATGCCGGTGAAGCATCAGCAAGGCTTTATGATGAAAATAGAGATTTTATTTCCACTGAATCTTTTTATATGAAAGATGTCAAAGTTGGTGATGTTGCCCAAACAACTGCCAATCTAAACCTTGTTTACAGGCCTTTAGATAATTTAAAACTGAATCTAAGTTATTCATATTATGATGATTTATATGCAGATATAATGTTTGGTGATGGTAGAGATGATTTTGTTGAAGATTTTGGAAGCGGAAATTATAATAGTCAAGGAAGTAGGAGCGGAAATGGTCAAATTTTACAGTTACCAAGCTACGAATTGTTTGATGCCGGTGCTTCATATTCTTTTGATCTAGGAACTGATTACATTGTCAAATTACGGGTTAATGTGAATAATTTATTTGACAGTACTTATGTGGCAGAATCAAAGACAAATTATTTTGTAACTCCAGAAAGCGATACCTATCTTGGTTTAGATACTAGAAATAAGGTTTTTATGGGATGGGGTAGAACATGGAATGTTGGACTAACATTGAAGTTTTAATATCTGCATAGTTAATATAGAAAAGCCCTCAATATGAGGGCTTTTTTATGTTAAAACTTATCTAAGTTATTTATTGAACCCCTTTGAGATTTATCTGCAAACTCGTTTTTCCATTCCACTCATTTTCATCAACAAAATAAGCAATATCACAAGCCGAAGACTGCACAATTTCTAAGGCATCCCCCAAGCCAAAACCAATGGCATCAATCGATTGAGTACCCGCCACAAACGAACACTTGAGATGGGTCTCATCAGAACCAACTCGCTTGGCATATCCTCGATCAGTAACCCCTTTTGACAACAACACCGGTCGCATATTGCCAGGGCCAAATGGTGCCATCTGATTGATGATTCGATAAAACTTAGGCGTGATTTCTTCGATAGGGATTTCCATGTCAATTCGCAAGGTTCGCTCTTGCTGATCGGGTTGAATTTGTCGAGATACAACCTGTTCAAAACACTTACAAAAACCATCATACTGTTCGGGCCTGATTGTCAATCCAGCAGCATATTTATGACCCCCAAATTGTATCATATACTCTTGGCATTCGGATAAGGCTGCATACAAATCAAACCCCCGAACCGATCGTGCCGACGCAGTGAGTACATCCCCTGAACGTGTAAACACAACTGTTGGTTTGTAGTGGGTTTCGATCAGTCGTGAGGCAACAATCCCAATAACCCCCTTATGCCAATTTGGATCATAAACAACTGTACTCTTTTTGTTGGTTTGACCACTCTCTTCGATTTGTGACAAGGCCTGTTCTGTGATGTCTCTGTCCAGTGCTTTTCGATCCTCATTAAAGGCTTCAATCGCCTCGGCACGTTTGCTTGCCTCCTCGGTCGTTTCACTCAACAATAGCTCCACTGCATAGGTGCCATGCTTCATACGCCCAGCTGCATTGATGCGCGGTGCCACTCGAAAAACCAGATCGGTAACAGTGATTGCTCGTTGTTTTCGTTCGCCCAACAAGGCCATCAACCCAGGACGTGGAGACTGCTGATACACTTGCATCCCAAAATAGGTAAGCACCCGATTTTCGTCGAGAATGGGCACAATATCTGCCGCTGATGCTGTTGCTACCAAATCTAAATAGTGCTGTAATTCTTGTACTTCAACTCCCAATGTGCTTGCATGGGCTTGGATGAGTTTAAACACAACCCCACATCCACAAAGCCCATCAAAGGGGTAGTTGCAATCGGGTCGCTTGGGATCCAAAACTGCATGTGCAGCAGGGAGTTGCTCGCCCGGCGTGTGATGGTCACAAATGATGACATCAAGCCCCTTTTGGTTGGCATCAGCAATCAAGTCAACTGCCTTGATACCACAATCCAATGTGAAAAGCAAACCAACACCTTCCTCAACTGCCTTGTCGATGCCTTGCTCCGAAAGACCATAGCCCTCAGCATAGCGATCAGGGATGTATGAAATGACATTGCACTTTTGACTCCTCAAATAATGAACAAGCAATGCCACAGCACTTGTACCATCTACGTCATAATCGCCAAACACCATGATGGTCTCGTTATTCTTGATGGCATCTTGTAAACGATCAACTGCTTTCTTCATGTCTTTCATTAAAAAAGGATCGTGCAGATCACTCCAATCGGGACGAAAAAATTGTTTGGCTACATCAAAAGTGGTAACGCCTCTTTGCACCAAGAGTTGCGCAACAACCGATGGTACACTCAATGCTTTGGCAAGTGATTGCACAGTTTCTTGGTTGGGGTTGGGTTGAACAAGCCAGCGCATATCAGTTTTTTCCTTGAATGATAAGCACAAATTCGCCTTTGGGTGTATGCGCAGTAAAATGTGCTTCGAGTTCTTCTAATGTTCCTCGTACAGTTTCCTCAAAAGCTTTGGTCAGCTCTCTAGAAATCGATGCTTGTCTGTCTGGTCCCATCACTTGCGCGCATTGTGCGAGGGTTTTCAAAATACGATGAGGTGACTCGTATAATACTATTGTTTTGGTTTCTTCAGCCAGTTGAGATAGTCTAGACTTTCGCCCTTTTTTGTGAGGTAAAAACCCTTCAAAAACAAAGCGATCTGTGGGAAATCCACTCTGCACCAATGCTGGCACAAAGGCAGTCGGACCAGGAAGGCTGGTGACATTGACCCCTGATTGTAAGCATGCCCTGACCAACAAAAAACCAGGATCTGAAATCGCTGGTGTACCCGCATCCGAAATCAACGCCATTGACATCCCTTGCTGAAGTTGTTCGACAATTCGATCAACTGTTCGGTGCTCATTATGCATGTGATAAGACTTGGTTGGCGTATCGATATTGTAATGTTTGAGCAGCTTTTGACTTACCCGTGTGTCTTCACACAAAATCAACTCCACTTGTGAAAGAAGATGAATTGAACGATGAGTGATGTCAGCCAAATTACCAATCGGCGTAGGAACAACATAAAGTGTGGATGACTGGATTTCCAAGGTCTTATATTTATGTGGGGTGGATATGTTGAGGACTAAAGATAAGTCATTTCTTTTGCAATTATCTTCCTTTCCATAACATTATGATTATTTATCCCCAGTTCTTACATGGGTATTATGATTTTAATACCTTTGTGAGTGGCAGGTGAGCAATAAAATCACAGACTATGTTTCTCGAAAATACAGTTAATCAAGAAGAGCAATTCGGTTGGATTGAAGTCATCTGTGGTTCCATGTTTTCAGGAAAAACAGAAGAACTCATTCGACGATTGAAGAGAGCACAGTTTGCCAAACAAAAAGTCGAAATTTTTAAGCCAACTGTTGACAATCGGTATGATGATGACAAAGTGGTTTCGCATGATGCCAATGAAATCCGATCCACCCCTGTTCCTGCTGCTGCCAATATTCGCATTCTAGCCGATGACTGTGATGTGGTTGGTATAGACGAAGCGCAGTTTTTTGATGACGAAATCGTTTCGGTTTGCAATGACCTCGCCAACAAAGGCATTCGTGTGATTGTAGCTGGCTTGGATATGGATTATAAAGGCAACCCTTTTGGCCCCATGCCCAACTTGATGGCCACTGCTGAATACGTCACCAAAGTTCATGCTGTATGCACACGCACTGGTAATCTTGCACAGTATAGTTTTCGTAAATCCGACGATGAAAATTTGGTGTTTCTTGGACAGACTGGCGAGTATGAACCCCTCAGTCGAGCAGCATACTATCATGCAATGGGAATGGGAATAGGAATGGGCAAAACAAAACAAAAAAGCCCTAACAAATCGAAAGAAAACAAAAAAAGAAAAAGTGGCTGAAGCAACACGATTTGAAATCCATCTGCCCGCCCTACGTCACAACTTCCAGCAGATCAAAAAACGACTACAACCCCACACCAAAGTATTGGCAGTCGTCAAAGCATTTGCCTATGGGTCAGATGCTACGGCTATTGGGCGTTGTTTGGAAAAAGAGGGTGCCGATTATCTCGGCGTTGCCTATGTCAGTGAGGGTGTTGCCTTGCGAAAAGCTGGGGTTAAAATTCCAATTTTGGTACTCCACCCCCAAATGCATCAGCTATCTATTTTGATTGAATATCAACTCGAACCCTGTGTGTATTCTTGGCGAATCCTGCATGCACTTGAAAAAGTGTTGGTCGAGCAACAATCAACAGCCTACCCAATTCATCTAAAGTTCAACACAGGTCTTCATCGCCTGGGCTTTTCGATTGATGAAGGGGCATCGCTCAAGCAACATCTCGCCTCTTCCCCTTTTCACTTACAGGGTGTATTGTCGCATCTGGCCGCCACTGAAGATCCTGCTGAAAAGAAATTTACCCTCAAACAACTTGCACAATTTGACCTGCTCAAACCCATTTTTGGCAGCGATCCCATTTATCATGTGCTCAACACTTCTGGGGTCTTTCAATACCCCGAAGCCCATCACGATATGATTCGATGTGGGATTGGGTTATATGGCTATGGCAATCAAGAGGAAGTCAGTAAAATACTTCGACCAGTTGGGGTGTTAAAAACAATTGTTTCACAAATTCATGACGTTAAGACAGGAGATGCTGTGGGCTATAATCGTGGGTTTGTTGCCAACAAACCAACGCGATCTGCGACCCTACCCATTGGTCATGCCGATGGTATCGGAAGACTGTATGGCAAAGGCAAAGGAGCAGTTATGATTCATGGTCAAAAAGCACCCATTTTGGGGAATGTATGCATGGATATGATTATGGTTGATGTCACAAGCATCGACTGCAAAGAAGGAGATGAAGTCATTGTTTTTGGTGGTGTTGATGCAAGCGCAGAAATCGTCGCAGAACATGCCGATACCATTTCTTATGAGTTGCTAACTGCCATCTCACAACGCGTTCCCAGAGTAATCATTCCTTAGTTGTTAAAATTATAACATTTTGTTATTTTTTGATTTTTCAAATACTTTTCTCGCACAGTGTTGGTTTTATCTTTATTTTTGCTGACCTAAAATTAAACTAATGAGAGTTGCACTTGTCGGCGTCACAGGCATGGTTGGTGAAATCATGCGAAATGTTCTTGAAGAGCGAAACTTCCCCATCACAGAATTCCTTCCTGTCGCTTCGGCGCGTTCGGTAGGTAAAACAATTACCTTTCAAGGAAAAGACTACACTGTGATTGGTCTTGAAGATGCTGTTGCGCAAGCACCCGACTTTGCCTTGTTTTCGGCTGGTGGACAAACATCTCTTGACTGGGCACCAAAATTTGCTGCTGTGGGTACCACTGTCATTGACAATTCCTCTGCCTGGCGAATGCACCCCGATCACAAGCTTATCGTTCCAGAAATCAATGCAGATCAACTCACCCCCGATGATAAAATCATTGCCAATCCCAACTGTTCCACGATTCAAATGGTGATGGCTCTGGCCCCCATACACAAGCGATATGGCATTGAGAGAGTTGTTGTTTCAACCTATCAATCAATCACTGGTACAGGAGTCAAAGCAGTACAACAATTGGAAAACGAGTACCAGGGAGTTGATGGCGAAAAGGCTTATCCCCACCCTATTCATCGCAATGCACTGCCACACTGTGATGTTTTTATGGAGAATGGATATACCAAAGAAGAAATGAAATTGGTCAATGAAACACACAAAATTTTGGATCCCAATATCAAAGTAACTGCAACAGCTGTGCGGATTCCTGTGGTTGGAGGTCATAGCGAATCGGTCAACCTCACCCTTTCTCAAGCAGCAGACTTGGATGAGGTTCGAGAGCTTCTCAACAACACTCCAGGAGTGGTGGTGATTGATGATCTGGACAACAATGGCTACCCCATGCCACTCGACGCAGAAGGAAAAGACGACGTATTTGTCGGGCGTATTCGAAAAGACGAATCTCAAGAAAAGGGGCTGAACCTATGGATTGTTGCCGACAACCTTCGCAAAGGTGCTGCGACAAATACAGTTCAAATCGCTGAATATCTCATCCAACAATCATAAAAATATAGATGAAAAAAAGCCCTCAGTTGAGGGCTTTTTGATTGGGTTGAATTATTGGATTACACCTGTTTCATTTCAAAGTCTTCCATAAACTTCGTTGTGTAATTTCCCGCCACATAGTCAGGATGATCCATCAACTGACGATGAAAAGGAATCGTGGTTTTAATTCCCTCAATGACAAATTCGTCGAGCGCACGTTTCATTTTATTGATTGCCTCTTCCCGCGTTTGTGCAGTGGTGATCAACTTGGCAATCATCGAATCGTAGTGGGGTGGAATCGCATAACCTCCATACACATGGGTGTCCAAACGAACACCATGGCCACCAGGCGTGTGAAGGGTTTGAATAACCCCTGGAGATGGACGAAAATCGTTAAAGGGATCTTCAGCATTGATGCGGCACTCAATCGAGTGTAGTTTTGGATAATAATCCTTACCACTCAGTCGATGACCAGCTGCGACTTTGATCTGCTCTGCAATGAGGTCATAATCGATGACTTGCTCGGTGATTGGGTGCTCGACCTGAATCCGAGTGTTCATCTCCATAAAATAGAAATTGCGATGTTTGTCAACCAAAAACTCCACTGTACCTGCACCTTCATATTTGATATATTCGGCAGCTTTCACAGCGGCTTTCCCCATTTTTTCTCTTAGTTCATCGGTCATAAATGGAGAGGGTGTTTCCTCGGTCAATTTTTGATGACGACGCTGAACAGAGCAATCTCTTTCCGATAAGTGGCATGCCTTTCCAAACGAATCCCCAACGACTTGTATTTCGATATGACGTGGCTCCTCAATGAGCTTTTCCATATACATCCCATCGTTGCCAAAAGACGCCTTGGCTTCTTGTCTAGCGCTATCCCATGCTTTTTGAAGGTCTTCTTCTGACCAAACTGCACGCATCCCTTTTCCACCTCCACCAGCAGTTGCTTTAAGCATCACAGGGTATCCCACTTTTTTGGCGAGTTTTTTACACTGTGTAAAGTCCTTGATTAGGCCATCTGAACCAGGAATGGTTGGCACTCCAGCAGCTTTCATTGTGGCCTTTGCTGTTGCCTTGTCTCCCATTTTGCTGATCATGTCTGCAGAAGCCCCAATAAATTTGATCTTATGCTCATCACAAATTTTGGAAAACTTGGCGTTTTCTGATAAAAAACCATAGCCAGGGTGAATGGCATCGGCATTTGTGATTTCGGCTGCTGCGATGATATTTGGAATTTTTAAATACGATTCCGAACTCGGTGCAGGACCAATACAAACAGCTTCATCTGCAAACTTAACGTGCAAGCTTTCTTCATCTGCTTTTGAATAAACAGCAACTGTTCCAATACCCATTTCACGGCAGGTACGAATCACTCGTAAAGCGATTTCGCCACGATTAGCGATAAGAATTTTGTTAAACATCTGTGTTTGGTTTGATGGTTAAGATGGGTCGATGATAAACAGTGGTTGATCAAACTCAACTGGTGAAGAGTCATCCACAAGAACCTTAACAATAGTCCCTGACACTTCAGACTCAATTTCATTAAACAGCTTCATTGCCTCAACCACACAAAGGACATCACCTTCATTGACTTGATCACCAGCCTCTACAAAATTAGGTTTATCGGGAGATGGTTTGCGATAAAAGGTTCCAATAATAGGTGATTTGATTGTGATATGATTATCATTTTCTGTTGTCGCAGCTGCTGGCGCTGGTGGTGCTGGCTCTACAGCAGGTGCTGGTGCTGGTGCTGCCACAGGAGCTGCTGGTGTTGCGACTTCAATCGCAGCAGGAGCAGTGACCACTTGTTGCACCACGTCTCCACCTGTTTTGATGGTGACTTTGGTTTCGCCCATTTCGACGTGTACTTCGTTTACGCCTGATTTTGCGACAAACTTGATTAGATTTTGGATTTCTTTGAGTTCCATATTGTTTTGTTATTGTTTTTATTAAGTATTATAAGCCCATTTGAGCCATGCTGCACCCCACGTGAATCCGCCTCCAAAAGCAGCAAACATAATGTTGTCTCCTTTTTGAAAGCGATCTTCGAAATCTGATAAAATCAGTGGTAGAGTTGCGGCAGTTGTATTGCCGTAAGATGATATATTGGAGAGCACTTTTTCGGGCTTAATCCCCGCGCGCTGTGCTGTCGCGTCTATGATTCTTTGGTTGGCCTGATGAGGTACAAAAAAATCAATGTCTTCTGAAACCAGTTCATTTCGTTCCATCAATTTGGTCGTTGCTTCTGACATATTAGAAACAGCAAACTTAAAAACTGTTTTGCCATCTTGGCGCAAAAAATGTTGCCCATTCGAAACCGTTTCCGATGATGCTGGTAGCATCGACCCTCCAGCCTCGATATAGAGGTGATCACGTCCAATTCCGTCGGAGCGGAAGTGCTCGTCCATCAGTCCAAGTCCTTCGCCATTTGGCTCGAACAACGCTGCCCCTGCACCATCTCCAAATATGATACAAGTGGTACGATCCTTATAGTCGATAATCGATGACATTTTATCTGCTCCGATCAGCAACACACGCTGATAGCGCCCCGAACTGACATAAGCCGCAGCAGTGGACATCCCGTAAAGAAAGCCCGAACACGCCGCTTGTAAGTCATAGCCAAAAGCAGCTGTTGCCCCAATTTCAGTTGCCACATGGGCTGCAGTTGCTGCAATCACCATATCCGGTGTTGAGGTACTGACAAGAACAAGATCAATGGTTTTTGGATCGATCGACGAACGCTCGATGAGATTTTTCGCAGCTTGAATGGCCATAAACGAAGTGGGTTTGTCTTTCAACATCCTCCGCTCCGAAATTCCTGTTCGCGAGCGAATCCACTCATCCGAGGTGTCAACCATTTGCTCTAAATCTGTATTGGAGAGCACTTGGTCGGGAACATAAGCTCCCACGGCTGTAATAGCTGCGGTTCGTCCTATTGTCATATGCGCTGTTTTAGTTAAAAATGACGCAAATTGGGGCGAAAATTACTAAAAATTGGTCATTTTTAGCCAAAAAACTTGTTTTTTTTGGATTTTTTGAAAAATAAAAAACGCCCCGAAAGGCGTTTAATGAGTAAGATCAGTCAGCTTTTAAGCTGTTTCGGTAGTGCTGTCGATTAGCACTTTCCCTCTGTAATATAATTTTCCTTCATGCCAATGCGCACGATGGTATAGATGCGACTCGCCAGTTGTTGAGCAAACAGCAATCTGTGGGCTCGTGGCTTTGTAATGCGTTCGGCGTTTGTCGCGACGCGTTTTGGATATTTTTCGTTTAGGATGTGCCATACTTTACTTTTTTAATTTTTTCAATGCATCCCAACGTGGGTCTGTTTCACTTTGTGATGCGTGGCTGTTCGATGAGGGCTTGAGTTGATCAAGTTTATCGAGAACTTCTGAATTCAAACTGCCATCTTCAACGCCTGGGTGTACGCGCTTTTGCGGAACACTCAAAACCACTAACTCGTAGAGCTGATGGGTGACATTGAACTGATGTGAACCATGAGGCAATACAATCATATCATCATGGTCGTCGCTGAACGCTGGCCCAAACTTAATCACCAGTTGAAAGTGGTTGGACACCGCCAAGTCAAAAGGTTCATTGGTCAAATCGCAGTTTACATTCACGTGGCCTGCCAATGAAAATTCGGCTTCCATTAGTGTGGGCTTTTTGTGAAGGTTTACCACTGCTTTGGCTGCAACAGCGTTGAATTCTTCATTGTCGAAAGTCTCAAAGAACGATTCCGTCAGTTGAAATTCAAAGGTGTGAACGCCATCTTTAAGTCCTGAAAACTGAATGTCAAAATCTGCGTTCGCTTCCATTTTATCTCAACATTACGGTCGCCAAAGATAACAAAAAACACTCAATGGCAAACCCCTTGCTGGCATCTTGTTGTTGAGAAGGGTTTTTCGATCGATTTTTAAGTTCGTCTCTCGACAATTTCGATGGCAACTTGTACTGCTTGTGCAAAGGATTCAGGGTCTGCTTCTCCTTTTCCAGCAATCGCAAAAGCTGTTCCATGGTCGGGTGAAGTGCGCACCACTGACAAGCCAGCTGTGAAATTAACCCCTTGCCCAAAGGATAGAGTTTTGAATGGGATCAAGCCCTGATCGTGATACATCGCCAAAATGGCATCGTAGTTTTTGTACGATTTCGATCCAAAAAAAGCATCTGCAGAGAATGGCCCATTGACTTCTACCTTGTCAATATCTATGCTTTGCAGCAAAGGCGATAGGGTATTTATTTCTTCCTTGCCGATGACTCCCTGATCGCCAGCGTGGGGGTTGAGTCCCAATACAGCAATACGAGGGTTTGTGATGCCAAAATCCTGCTGAAGTGAATGGGCCACTGCTTTGAGTTTGCTTTCAATTCGATCGGCAGTGATGTGCATGGCGATGTCTTTGACAGGAACATGATCTGTCACCAACGCAACTCGAAGATCGGCATGTACCAAAAACATCAATGCTTGGCCATCAAATTCTTGCGCCAAAAAGTCGGTATGCCCTGGGAAGTTAAACGCCTCACTTTGAATGGCAGCCTTGTGAATGGGTGCAGTCACCAAAGCGTCGATCGTGCCCTGTTGCAAAGCCTTGCTTGCTGCCTGTAATGATTTCACTGCACACGCGCCTGCTTTTGCATCCACTGTTCCATATTGAGGTTGGAACGATTCTGACCAGCAGTCAACCACATTCAGCACTCCATGGTTGGGTTGGCCATGCAAGCGTTCGATGGGGAGATGTAGATTGAAATGATTGGCTTGTTGTACCACAAAATCAACATGAGCATAGATGACGGGCGTGCAAGCAGCCAAGAGTTTTGCGTCGCTAAAGGTCTTCAGCACTACCTCGGGACCAATGCCGTTTGGATCACCAATTGATATGCCGATGGTCATGCTCATTTTTATACGTATTTTTGGCAAAGTTAATCAAATTCGGAGCGATGTTTACTGGTATAATCGAAAGTATGGGCGAGCTTGTCAAAGTGGTAAAGGAGCAAAACAATATCCATTTCCATATTCGAAGTGTTTTGGCACAGGAGCTCAAAATCGATCAGAGTTTGGCACACGACGGCGTATGTTTGACAGTGGTGGATATTCAGGGTGACGTTTACACTGTGACGGCAGTGCATGAAACGCTTCAAAAATCGGCATTGGGCATGTGGCGTGAGGGTCGAAAGATCAACTTGGAGCGTGCCATGAAGCTCGGTGATCGCCTCGACGGTCATTTGGTGCAGGGTCATGTGGATCAGGTTGGTGAATGTATAAACATCGACGATCAAGGTGGCAGTTGGCGTTTTGATTTTCGTTTTTCTCCCAAAAATCACAGTCTTGTGATTGAGAAAGGATCGCTGTGCATCAACGGCACGAGTTTGACTGTTTTTAACGTAACTGAAAACAGTTGTAGTGTTGCCATTATTCCTTATACCTATGAACACACCAACTTCCACCAACTACAGCCCGGCGACCAAGTGAATTTGGAGTTTGATATGATTGGCAAATACGTTGCCAAAAGCAAGGCTTAAGCTATTATCCGACATTAAACGTTTAAAAACGACTATCGACAAATTTTTTTGCTAGATTGCCAACGATTTTTAATCCCAAATTCTAAAAATATTTTTTGCAATTTTACTCAAATCAAATGCTTTATCCTTATACTCACACTAACGATAAGCAACTATTCTTTTAGCCAAACCACAGAATTATACATAC
>Ga0213867_1000348_pt1 | contig 20910 bp, 27 predicted proteins | sample PICome_12_FD_160120 | JGI IMG/M metagenome (GOLD analysis project Ga0213867, IMG submission 160120) | Coastal seawater microbial communities near Pivers Island, North Carolina, United States - PICO540 | ecosystem: Environmental > Aquatic > Marine > Coastal | place: USA: North Carolina... | reverse complement strand
AAACCGTAACGTTTAATGAAACACCTTGAATTAAAGCGCCCGAAACAGATTCTGTTAATACAATTGTTTGGCCACTAATTAACTGACCTTGAACGACAGCGCCACTAAAATTATCACCATTTTGTACAGTTCCTGAAGTTGTAAATACAACGTCCGACCCACCAGACTGATAAATAAGAGACTTTGCCTTAACTGTTCCGTAAGTCATTTATCTTTTGCCGTTTGAAAATGCATAATTCCAATTTTAACTTGATCAGACAATTGTCCAGCCCTCCGTTGAATTGATGTAAACCAGCTCAAACTTAGAAGTAAGAGAATCCAAAGCAAGATTAGAAGTGCCTCCGGTGATGTTGTTGCCATTGCGATCAATTACTCCTGTAATAGAGCTACTCCTATTAATAATTTGAACGAACTCTCCCGTCACAGGCGTCGCAGGAAGAGTGATGGTTGCACCGGAAAAAACAACGTGTAGTGCTCCAGGAACTGCATTAGTGTTTCCATTAACCTCAACAACAAGTCTCGTTCCGCTCGACTCGTCATAGATATACCAGGTTGATCCGGAGTAGACATCAACTGTTGCGCCAGATTCAAGCTCTGTGCTACCAATCGAGAAACCATTGGTTCCACTGGAAACGTAATATGTATTGATTCCAGTTAAGGTGTAAGGAGTTTTAAGAATTGCACCTTGTAGTGTATTTCCAAAACTACCAGAACCATTGGCAATAACAGATCCAGTGGTTGTCTCAGTAAAATTCCCAACTGTAAAGTTACCAGTTGTTGCAGTAACGGTTACAGCTTCAATTAAGTTTCCTGTAATGTAAGCACCGGAAACTTGATCAGTAAATGTTCCAGAAACTCCAGTCAGGTTTGTAAACAGGCCGGTTTGACCTGTAACTGTTAAACCAGAAACACGAGTAGTAAATGTTCCAGATACGCCAGTCAGATTTGCAAATAATCCGGTGACACCTGTAATTGTTCCTCCGGAAACACCAGTGAAAATACCACTGATAAAAGTTCCAGATGTACCACTGAATGTATTGCCTGTAATCGAGTTGCCACTTAAGTAGCTGCTAAAGACTCCAGTTTGAGCATTAACCCTTGTGAAGTTACCGCTGGCACCTGTAACAGTAAAACCAGAAACAAAGGTCAGACCATAAATTTGGTTTCCTGTTAAATCACCAAAAATGCCGGTGACGCCGGTTACAGTGCCACCAGAAATTGTTCCGCTGACCGTAAGGCCAGAAGAGATGGTGCCACTTCCACTAATAATTAAGTTACCACTAGCAATAATGTCGCCTGTGGTGGCAATTGTCGGTATATTAATTGTCTCGGTAAATGTACCGGTTAGTGCAGTAACTGTAGAGAACAGTCCGGTTGTTCCTGTAACTGTTGTTCCTGAAACATGTGTGAATACTCCAGAAACTCCGGTGACATTAGTAAAACGCGCATTAACGCCCGTAACAACAGCGCCGGAAATTACATCGGTAAACGTTCCGCTAACACCTGTAATGTTAGAGAAACGCGCAAACGTACCAGTAACAGTTGCGCCTGATACTTGTGTCGTTGCAACTAATGTATTTGTTGTAATCTGATTAAATAAACCAGTAGTACCGGTAATTGTGGTACCGGATATTCTTGTAAAAGTTCCGCTACCTCCAGTAATTTGACTTGCAGAAATATTGTCGCCGGTAATTGTTGCGCCAGATAGACGAGAGGTAAAAGTCCCCGATATACCTGTAATTACCGATGCTCTTAAAGTATCTCCAGTTATTACTGCTCCAGAAATTCTTGAAGTAAAAGTACCTGAGACACCAGTAACTGTACTACCTTTAATTGTGTCGCCAGTTATTGTCGCACCGGAAATAAAGGTGGTGCCAACAATATTGGTACCTGTAATGTTGATACCGGAAATATTAGCTATATTTGCATTTGTACCGGTCAGACTAAATACAGTTCCAGTTCCAATGGACGCAGTATTGCCTGTAATGAGTTGACCGCTAAGCCTGGTAAAGTTACCAGTGCCAATTGTTGCTGTGCCGTTAATTAAATTTGTAATGTTTCCGGTAACTGCATTCAAGTTTAAAGCTTGAATTGAATTACCGGTGATAATGTTTCCGCTTAATATGTTTTGTACTTCTGCGTTGCCAGTAACAGTAAGCGTACCAATCGTACCGCTACCGGTAACATTAAAAATATTTGGTGTAAAAGTACCACTAACGGTTAAGTCATTCGCAACGACCAAAGAGCCAGCAATTGTTCCTCCAGTGAGCTGAAGGTAATAACCGTTAAAGTATTGTTTTGTAGTGGCAAAAGTAAGCTTTTTATTCTTTAAACCAGGGTCTACTTCTGCTACATCAACGATCATTAAAAGATCGTCGTCATCAATATTTGATGACAAAATAGCTGGTAATTCTGTTACGCGCCTATTAGCCACCTACTAAACCAAAAAGCCTATAAATTGAATTATAGGCGATCTGTATTCAGCTTATTTTACACGTATCTCGATCTTTGGAAGCAAATTAGATGCAAAACTCCAGCCTGCTTGCAGGCCAACAACCATGCCACAAGACAAAGCAAAAACCAAAATTACTTCTGCAACAGTAAGATTTCTGCGAACGTAAACAACCTCAGGTTGGACGGGTGCTACCGCTACTTGTTGTTGCTGAAGCTGAGCGTGTTGAGCGCGTTGCTCCATGACTTGCCTGATGGCATCCTGCCTAGCTTTTGCCTTAAGCGCCTCGAAATACTCTGGCGTTATTTCTGGCTGCTGGAATTGAGCAGGCTGTTCCACAGGTGGCACCGATGCAACAGGCTCCTGGGATTGAGGAACGCCTTCCATTTAACTAACGAAATCTTTTCCCATACATTAGCATTTAAACAAAACAAAGTGAGACATGCAGTACGGAATTCGGAAAGGATTGGAAGACGTAGCGCATGAATTAAAAGCGATCAAAAATGCGTTAAATTCAATATGGCACAGCCAACAAGGAGATAACCCGCAAGAGTTGTCACCTGAATTATTTACTGACGAATACATCTCAACAGAAGAATGTGCTCGTCGTCTCCAGGTTTCAGATCAAACCATCAGGAACTGGATTGCCATCGGCAGAAAACATCCCGATAAGGGCTGGAAAGCTGGTGTGCATTACGTCAACGTTCGTCCAGAGGAAAAAAAGAAAGCGTTGATTCGGGTTCCATGGAATCGCCTGGTTCAATCCTTTGCAAAAAATCGCACGATTCAATCGGAAGATTTCCAAGAACGAAAACCCAAGTACAAGAGAGAAGGTCTGAGTGAACAACACGATAAGCGTAATGGCACATCGGTTTAAAGATATCGACCTGTCACTGGTGACCCTGGAAAATCACAAGGAAGTTCTTCCTGCTTCCTTGTCTTTTCAAGTAGAAATGTTTTTGCCGCCTGAAGGTTCTTTTGATGATGGTTGCTTGCGTCGATATTTAGAGAATGTTCGCAACTATGAAGAAGAAGACGAGAATTCAAACATGACGCTGGCCAATCGATTACGACTGGCTTTTAAGGACATGGAACCCGACACGATTTGTGGTAAGTTTCCTTCTGCAGAACTTCCACTTAAACGTCGGTTACGTTGCGTGGCGGAATATCTTATACGTTCTGGTGAATTTGACAAGCTAAAAGACGAAAACGGAAAACTAATTAAAAAAAGAGGTAACCTCGGCAAGTTGGTTGTCATTTACAAACCTCTGCCTAAACTTCTAGAATCCCTGGTAAAGCACGGTCTAATAAAACAGTGAATCGTAGAGAAAAATTAATTGCTGCAGCCCTCAATGGAGCTGAAGGTAGCATCGCTGAAAAATCCCTCGATACCGTCGTTAGGTTGGTATTGGGTGATATGGGCGAACAATACGTAAAAATGTGGGCAGCAGAAGGGCCAGGGGTAATGGTGTTCCAGCCCCAAAACCGTGAGCGGTCCATGTTTTTCTGGACGTTAAAAGAAATTCATGCCGCGCAAGAAGATTGTGAGCGCAGTAACGACGGAGACATGGCCGAATCGTTTCGCCGCATTCTTGTTGCAGCACAAAAGATTGATCCAGAAGAAAAGGCTGGTTACATCATCAATGATGCAGAAGGGATTCGTTATTTTGAAGTCGACTACAACAAAGAGTCTGAAAAGTAATGGCAATACCGGATATCAGAAAAGGTCTGAGGGAAGACCTTGAGCTGATCTCAAGTTGGGACTTTATTACTTCTGCAAATGAAGTGATGGGTAATATTGATCTGGATGTTGCCAGTTCCAGGGTTGCCAATGAGTACGTTCAGGCAGATCAATTCTTTACTCCATCCGATGATGGTTTAAATTGCCAGGATTGGTTTGGCAAAGTTTATCTGTTCCCTCCAGCAGGTGCTTACTTCTGGGACAAAAAACAAGATAAATGGAAAAAAACAAGGGGTAGCTCACCAAGCTTGAGATCATCCCATGCTGTCTGGTTCTCAAAACTTTATAAAAGCTGGCTTGACAATGATATTGAGCAGGCTATTTATTTCAGTAATTGTCCGGACATGATCCGATACGAGCAAAAGATATTTGATTTCCCTGTGTGCATTCCACGTACAGTACCAATGCTTTTAAAAAATACTGCAGAAGGTGTGAGCAATCACAAAACCTGCACATCTGTGATTGTCTATCTGCAGCCTAAGTGGGATTGCGGACAAGCAACGCAACGATTTATCGACGTTTATTCCGAGAAAGGTCGAGTTTTAGCCTGATTTTTATTTATACTGTGTACTTCGATGCAATAAAGGAATGTCCGTATTAGCGGATTGGGAGATCAGAGATCTTGCGGTTGAAAAGGATATGATCTCTCCTTTTGTTGACCATCTAGAAAGTGAACGTGATGGTAAAAAAATTCTGAGCTACGGCCTGAGTTCGTATGGATACGACATTCGGTTGTCTCCTGAACAATGTCTTGTTTTCGGCAAAATTCAGGCTGGTGATTGCGACCCTAAGAACTTCGATCCTGATATCCTTAAGCCCACTGAACTGTTAGAAGATGAACAAGGAAAGTACTTCTTGCTACCTCCATATGGTTATTGCTTGGGTGTGGCTCAAGAGCGGCTTAAATTACCTCGAGATGTGACCGTTGTTGCAGTTGGTAAATCAACCTACGCTCGATCTGGCATTTTGGTCAACATCACACCAGCAGAGTCTGGCTGGGAAGGTTACTTGACCCTGGAGATCAGTAACTGCACAGGACTCTTCAACCGTATTTACGCAGATGAGGGTATCACTCAGCTGTTGTTCTATCGCGGCAAAAACTGTTCCGTGACTTACCAAGACCGCAAGGGTAAGTACCAGAACCAGAAGAAGGAAGTGGTCTTCTCTAAGGTTTAGTAATAAGGCTTGCCACCAAATGGCTGGGGTTTATCCGCGTAGCTAACGCTCCCTCCCCGGCCAATTCGGTCACCTAAACTTGGGAGTTCTGTTCCAGCGATCGAGGCAATTCCTCTTGGGGTTTTACCTCTGATCGTTGGTTCTGCAATACCAGCCCGCTGTTTGTATTTACCAGCAGCTTTGGCTGATTTCATAAATCTGGCAACACGCCTTTGTTTATCGTTTACTGATTCAGCAGAAGCTCGAGCGTCTTCATCAACACGACGCAAGTCTGTGTCATATAAGCGTTCTGGATTTAAATCAGATACTTCAACACCAGAAGAACCCGAGTCCTGCCTGGGATCGTAAGTGGGATCAAAGAAACTTGCCATAGTATTATTGTAAAAGGAATAAATCAAGTAGCAAAAATGGATGCCGTAGGTTTCTTAGGCTCTTTTTTAGAAGATAACGACGAAGTTAAAAATCGCTGTTTAAGTGAATTAGATTTTGGCCAGCCGTTGGCAAATGAAGAAAATGATGTACCCTTATACGATATGTATAATCGTGGGTTAGCAGCATGCGAACAAGGGTTGGAGCGAAAGAATCTGCACCTGGAGGGAATGAAGAGACCTGGTCAGACGGGTTACATTCCGAGTGTGGAGGAAGCAGCAAACTATCCGGGAACGGTACCCATGCCCGTGGGGCGGCTCCAGAATCTACCTCCAGCCAACATTACGACCGAGATGCTCCTGTCCCAGAAAAGACGTGGTTTGACCCGGTAGAAGAACTCGACAAGCATCTTTTGGGCGATGATTGGAAAGTGTCTGATTGCCCAGGGGGAGTCTGTCCTGTTCCCTGGGCTGTTGCTCAAAAAGAACTCGCCCCTGATGTTACGACGACGTTAGATATTATTATTGACAACGTTAATCACCCTGAACATTACGCAGCAAATGGCTCTATTGAATGTATAGAGGCAATTGAAGCGCAATTAACCAGAGAAGAATACAGAGGCTATCTGAAAGGAAATATTGCAAAATATGTCTGGAGAGAAAAAAAGAAAGGGCAGACCGAGTCGCTAAAAAAAGCTGAATTTTATCTCAAACGTCTTATTGAACTAGACGAGAGTATTTAATAGGGCAGAAACGGATCTTCCGAGTCGTCGTCTTCTTCCATCATGTAGGCGGCGGCTAACTCTGCAAGTTCAACGTCTGTGGGAGTATCAAATTCAATTTTGATATTTTCAGATTCCAGGATTTGTTTTACTGCCTGCCATTCCATCATGCGCTGGTGGAACAAATTCAATAGTGCTGCATGCAGTTCTTCCCAGGTCATCTCCTGAGCTTGCAGCTCAGCACGCCGCATGGAAAACTGCAACTCTAAAGGTAACTCGTATTCACGAGGTTCTGCTGATCTCTCCATGAATCACTCTTGTTGTTCCGTTAATTTATTCTAAGTCCATTCGTTGTCAAGCTCTGGATCTAACTCAAAGAGAAAATCCGACGCACCCATTTCAAAATGCGGGATCCAGGGGCTGTCAGCAATGTCAAAATCATTTGCAAACTCCGCCAAGACATAAGGGCTAAGGCTTTCCTCTAGCTTCCTGATTGCCCTGACTTGATGTGGTGCAGCTGAATAATTACGGAACGCAGTTAATAAAATCTCATTGGAAAGCCATGCATTGCCTTCCAAATCTTCCAAGAATAATTTGATTTCTTCCCTACGGCGATCCACAAGATTGCCAATGACGCGATAGTTAAAATCAAAAATCCATCTGGAGAACTCAATGGCGACACCATTCCAGTTCTCATTTCCAATACAGTCGACCAGTTCGCTGTAGAGGAAAGCCTCCCAGCCGACTGAATGTATAAATGAAATTAAGGCATGACGCATGGAATCGTCGAGCCTTAAATTAATTGTATCTAAGTCTGCGTTAATTGCTTCTACTTCATTAATCAAATATTCCATTGCTTTCTCTTCAGTGCATAATTGCCCTGCACACACTGGAGAACCATCTGGATAAAACTGTGTTCCGTACCCAATTGAATACGGCGAACCACCTGTTTCTACATCTGGATATGCCTTTTCGTTATAGCCCTGGAATTTACAGATTAAATTAATTGCAGGCAAATAATCTGACATGAGGGCAACTATTGTTACCCTCAATCATACATAATTTATTTACCCTGACCGCGTGTCTTTTTACGGCCATGATTTGGCTTAGAATGCTTTCCCTGTCCCTGTTTTGTTTTTTTGGGAGGCGATGATTGGAAAGTGGTTGAATTTTTGCGCATGGTTCAGAAAATGAACATCACCACTTTACCTTGTGCGACCAATAACGTGCAGAAAATTTATCAGGATTGCTATCTTGGGCATTATGGCGAGCGTAGTATGACTTCTTACGTGCTTTCTCTTTGGCTGTCTTCGGATTCTTACCGGCACCCTCAACACCCTGTTGACCGAAACGAACGATCTTTTCTTCGCCGTCTTTACAGGCTTTTACGACGTGTGATTTAGTTGGATGCCCTGGTGTTTTCCGGGGCTTATTACAAGCCATTTTGTCTTTAGCCAATTTGGCCGCTTTTGCTGCCTTACGTGGTTTATCACTCATTAGAAGCCCTTAAAGATAGAAGTAAATTCGCCAAGGATCTTTTTCCCTGTATCGGACTTGTAGTCCTCTTCTTCATCTGGATCTAATTCTAAGCTGAAGAAACTATCAAGTTCTTTCTTCCGTTCTTCACTAACGTTTGCTTTGCTTTCTTCCTCTTCATCAGCACCAAAGAAACCTTCGATAGTTCCAAGAGAAGCAAAAGGATCACTTAAATCCATTTCAGCAAACTCGAGTCCTTCTCCCGTTCCTGCTTTTGTCAGCAATTGTTGTTCTGATCGATCAAGATCAGGGAACATGTTTTCGTAAAATTCATCTTCTGTTCCTTCGTATCCAGCATTCCTGAACACTGAATACAGTTGCGTCTCAGCCTCTGCGTCAACTGTTTTGTAATCTTCTGGTCTTTCGATATATGTAAGACCAAGAACACGTTGAGTTGGTTTGCGTTTCTTTTCATTTAAATATTTAATTTCTTCTCTAATTCGTTGTGCTGAACCTGTTCGTAAGGTCTCAATAATGTATTGCTTTAATTCATCCAGGTTTCCTTTGAAATCTTTTAAACCATATCGTTCCAGGACTTCATTCCATTCTTCGTTATTGCTTGGATCCAAACCCTCAAGAAGTTCCTCTGTAAATTCTTCTGGTGTAACAAACTGACCAAAAACAGAACCTTGCTCTAGGGCTTCCTCTTCAAGTGCAGGAAGAATGTTCATGTAAATCTGATCACTAACTTTACTGGCGTTCAGAATGTCTTCTGCTGCGTCGTAACCTTGGCCCTGTCCTTTTACCTGGAAGTGAATACGTGCAAAAGCGTCCTTATCATTAACGTCAATGCCAAATCGATAGGCTTGTTGAGCCCAATAAGGATCGCCATTCTTAGCTGCTTCCCAATCTTCTGCAACAGTATTTGCTTGCTCTAAATATTTATCAGTCCTAGCTACGTCTCCAGTTGGATTGAAATAAAACTCAGAGTCAAAATAACGACCTGGTTCATTTTTTAATTGATCAAGATACTGTTTTGATTTCAGATCTGCAACAACGTTAACGGCATTAACAAGGTCCTGCGTCTGGAAGGGGTTTTGTTCTTCTTGTCTAACGTCGAGGTATTCCACAAACTCGTCCATGGAACGCGATGTATCAAAACGAGGCTGCAGATAATCTTCAATAAATTGTCTTGCAAAGTCTGCCTCAATTGCAATATTGGCTTCTGCGTCATCTACGGTGTAACCAAGATCAAGCTCCTCGTCATATTTTTCTTTTAATGTGTTATCAAACCACTGTTGCCAGTTGTAAGTAACGTTATTTCGAACACCGGTCAGACCTTCGAGCTGTTCTTCTAAATCATCTTCAGATGGGCCACCACCTGTTAATGCATAAACACCGCCAATTCCTGTGTCATTAATAAGTGAATTAGCAATTGTTTTATTGATATCCATGATCTCTGCGAAACCGCCAAAGCCTCTTAAGAGATCCAGGTTCTCTTCTTTTGCCTTGGCTTTCTTCATCTCAGCAATCGTGTCTTTCAACACGTTCTGAGTTAAAGCACCAAAACGTTTAACATCGACCGTTGCTTTTTCACCAACTGCTTGATTAATAGCATCTTCTAATTCTGTAATGCCATAGCCTTGGTTTAAATTAAAATCAAAAGCAACTTGTTTGTCTTCATCTCGTTGAGAGAGTCTGAAGAGAGCAGCAAATTCATCTGGCTTCTCGGTGTCAATGGATAAATAATTATCCTTTGCCATCTGCTTCCAATAAGGATCGCCATTTAATGCCGCCTCGAATTGCTCCTGGATATATGGAACACTTAGAAGACGTGCGTCAGACGTGTTCATGTCGACGCCCAGCTGGAGCGTCCTGGCGTCTTCGAAGTCTTTATCGGTTGGTTTCTCGTAATACTCTGTAGCAGCCTCTGTAGCCTCTGGTGCGTTACCCCTGGCACCAGCTTGTTGACCTATGTTTGTGTAATGCCAAAGGTAATATCCATCTTTTCCGTATCTGGCCGTGATGTCTAGATCATCATTATCAACTGCTTCATTCCATTTTTGTACTGCCTCAAGGTTATTATCTTGGTAATACTTAGAATCAAAATCACCATATAAAGGTTTTGCTCCAAGCTTGGGATCCCACTCCTGAAGCTTTTCCGTTAGATAAAAAGCTTTGAAGTTATCTTCTAAACCAGCAACACCATATTCTTTTAACAGTTCTCTTTGAGCAACGTAATCATCTCCTTGTGTTCTATTAATTGTTGCTTCAATTTCAGGAAGCTGACTGTTTACTTTTTCAACATCTTGATTATATGGATCAACATATTCTCTGTTGATTCTTTCGTTATCTCTTGCTGTTGTTAGCTCTTTTTCAATACCTGGTTGGTCTTTACTAAAACCCTTTGCGGCGTTCTGAACTGCATCGCTGTATGCAATGGTCTTGCCGAAACTATTTTCTAAATGACCGTTTAGACGGGCACCATAACTAGAAAAACTACTTCGCTCAAGTGGTATTTCAACGCTGTCATAGGTATATGAGACATTTGTAGCGTATTTAGACATTCCCTTTTTTTCACTAAACGTTCCCTTTTTCCCTTCCTCTGTAGATATACTTGCTTCAATATCCCTTGGTTCAGACTGGTTTCTATTTACCGGAGCCATTCTGTATTTAATATTTATATAACGTTTCGCAGGATAACTTACAGTTTTCCTGGTTAAAAGAGGATCTTCCGTAAAAGACCATGCTTTATTAATAACGTCGTATGAAACGCCCATGTTATGCGACTGATGGTATTAAAGAATTCTGTAACGTACAGAGGTCAACTTCGTTTTGAGTGACCCAGGCATTGATTCTATCCATCCTAGCTTGAGTAAAAAATTCTTGTTGCTTGTACCATTCTTCCATTTTGGCGCTTGCTTTGTTTGTGTTGCAACGCCTGCAAGCAGGAATTAAATTGTTTCGGTTGCTTGAGCCAGAACGGAAACGGGGAATGACATGGTCAAGGGACGTTGCATCGTCTCCGCAATAACCACATTTACAGTCCCAGGCGTCATATATTGATTGTCGATATCTTTTCTTGGCTAACTTCGGAGTTAATTCAATGAGGAGTGCAAGAGGTTCTCGCTCATTGTTAAACATACTCTTTAGTTGCCGCTAATTTATTTTAATTTGCCCACATATCTTTACATCAAAAATAAAGAGATTAAATTTCCCTTAAACCCCTTGACAAGATGCTAAGGCTAATTACGTTATATGTGCACGCGTTATTCCACGCCATGTCCAAGCCCGCTCACTGGGTTCCCGTCCAAAAAGCAGAAGAAGTTCTTGGCATTGACCGCAAGACTCTCTTCAAGTACCGGGACGACGGCACCCTGAAGCTCGGCCCACATTTCGCCGCTTTCCCTGAAACCCGTTCTCGCGACAGCTATCGCTGGAACACTGTTTCAGTTAAAAAGCACCTGCAAAAACAAGGGATGATGTCTTTGGCTGCTTGAACTGACTCGAATGGGTCTTGCGTAAACGATGTGCCAGAAGGAGATCAGTGACATTTAATTCAATGTCCTGATAGGCCATCGCTTTATACAGAGAGGAACAAAGGGACTTCCAACAGCCTTGCAATTCGCAGGGCTGTTTTTCTTTGAGATTAAACAGGAAGACCCACTGGGAATGAAAAGGACGAATGGGTCGTTTCCTGCTCGAAATAAAAATGCTGTTGTCTGGACCCCACTCAAAACCTGATAGCTGTTCTGGCTTGATGCCGTAGGTGGCGACCATGCCGTAAAGCCAGCCAACGTCCTGGTTCTTTCGAGTGGTAGCCAACTGGAAGTACTCGTCAATAATCCTCTGATCAATCGGAGGTTGATGGGTCATGATTTTGTATTGCCTTGATACCTGCACCTTATACAAAGGCGGGTATTGGCGGCAACAGCGAAAGGATTGCTTAATAAGTCCAATAAGACTCATTAAGATTTATTATAGATTTATGTTATTCAGGAACACCGCCCGTCGCAAAAGCTTGCCAGGCAAGCCCAATCGCCTCTATGGTTGATCGCTCACCAGATTGGTAGGGCAAATGTACTACATCTCCTACGTGGTAAACAGTGGGATTTCCGCTGTATGAAATGGCGCTCTCGCCATAAATCCTTCCGTCAATTTGACCAGAAGAATAAATAAAGTTTGAATCAACAACGTCACCAAACTCGGGCATAATCAAACACTTGGTAATTCGCCAGAAGCTGGGATGTATTTTTTCCCATTCTTATCGATCATAGTAAATCCATCCATCTTTACAAAAGTAGATGGAATATTAAATAGTTTTTGCATCATTGGCATCATCATTGGTGCCTGACAGTTATACGGAGGTACATCCATCATTGACAATGAACCCCGTTGCAAAGCAGCAGCTTTGGCACTCGCTTGTTGTTTTTCAGTATCTTTAACCAGTTTTTGTTCCCAGGCTGCCATGCTGCCTATTCCAACCGGAAAATCAGACGGTTCAGGTGGGAATACTCCCTCCTCATACTTCATTGCATAGATATGCTTGCAGTATCTAACTTCATCTAGAAGCGGTGTCCAAACGTCTGTTAAAGACGTGATGACGTTTCCAGAGGCTGCATAATCCGCATAAGAGGGCATCCCTTCTGCCTTAGAACCAGGTACTGAGGGATCTGGTGTACTCCTTAAATACATTCCACCGAAATCTCTGAATACACCTGGATTGTCTCGTGCTGCTCCAGGGACGGTCGAGGTGGTTGGTGTAACGGTTGGAGGTACGTTATATGCAGGTGATGGAGAAACAATCTCCATATCTCGATCAACCGTTGCACTTGTCATGGCACTATTATCAACAACACCGCTCAAGGTCATAATCTCGTAACGCCCTGGCTTTAATGCAGAAAGATTTGTGCGTGGAAAAGCTTTCGCAAGTGAATCTGACACCGTGCTTAACGATGTCATAAAAGCGTAATCACGACGATTAAAGTCTTGGCAGGAACAACAGTAACGAGTTCCTGTAATAAAGAACCGATCAACGTTTGGTGGCCTGGTTGCCGGGGTGACCAATGCCCGGTCTGGTGTTGCTTCGACAGAGCCAGCTTTCCTCAGTTTTAAAACACCCGTAAATGGATTAGTGTCTTCCAGTACGGCTTGCACGTACCCATATCTCTTTTGAGTTGTTGGATCGATCGTATCGCGTGTAATCGGTGGATCACCAGGATTGATTACACGATCTTCTAATATCTCACCATTGATAGCTTTGAGTCCCCCTGGCACCCCCGGTATCGCCACATACAACGGAGGTGGTAATGGATTAGCAACGCTCCAGGAACCTGTTAATTGAACGTACCAGAAGTCATCGTCTTCAGTGACAGAAGCAATAGAAGCACGGACGCCGCCACTATCGACAACATTGTCAAAGCGTAAACTGCCAGCCACCCGTATGCCAGCCCAGTGCATACCAAATTCTTTATTTGTCGTGGGGAACCCTTTGAAGACACCAGGAATTGTTGGGGGGTTTCCAGTGGTTGTCGGAGTTCCACGGGGGACAGGGACTGCGTATATGAAAGGATAGTCGTATGAATTGTCATAAATGGAAGCTGTTGCAATTTCATACCCTCTTCTCCAGCGAGACCATGCAGACTCACGGTTGGACGCATAAAGAGAGTCAGGTACAGAACCTTTAGAAAACTCAGTTTCAATAGGAACTACCGGACGGAGATCAAACTTTTCCGCCCGGTTAAAACTGCCAAAAGAGCTTCCACTCTTTTTCGCCATGGTTTAGAAGAATCCGCCTTGTGCGTAAACGTGCGCACCAGCTGTATATCCAGAAACGTTTGGACCGTCAGGGAACACACCAACGTAGATACGGTCACCACGCTCAAGGTAAATACCTTTATTCCGCAGTGGAGAAGCTGAACCTAAACCAGCGGTATTACCTGCACTGGGCATTGGATATGCGAGCTGAGGCATCACGTCAGAGCAATCGACTTGACCACTATTGGCAGGCACAGTCTTCGAGAAGAGGACCCGATAGTCGCCGCTTGCAGGAATCGGAGTGGTAGTACCACGGGTGTGATAGAAAACAAATGTAGCTGCCGGTAAATCACCGTAAGCAACACCGTTGTAAGTAAACCCGCTACCAATACCACCTGAATAAATTAAATCTGTATTAACACCTGTCAGTGTCGTTGCGCCTGTATATGTGTAGTAACCGTAGCCACTTTCAGCTGCCGTAGCCAGTACACCAGTTTCAGAAATAAAGACGATTTGACCACTGCTTAGAGAGATGACATCACCAGATGTCGTGGTGTTGACTGTGTAATCAGCACCCCTGTACTTATCGTTACGAACAATCGTAATAGAGTCAACAACACCACCATTGTTGTTATCTTCACTCAGCTCTGCATCCATGTCTACCAGGATGGACGGAGCCTGACCACCTTGAACGAACAGAGTATTGCTGGAAGCACTACCAACAGTCTGGGTTGTAACACGCACTGCATCAAACAGTGGGCGATCAGAAAATACAGGTTGTTTGTTTGTTGAGGTAGAGGACACTATTTTTACCGTTGCTTTAGATAATTATAAGTTAAAGGGTTTAACCAGCGTATTGGCCCATTTTGCTAAAGGCATTAAATTCAGCTGGAAGCTGGAAAGCTTGTTGTGCAAAACCATCTGGGTTTGTTGTGAGCCCTAGGAACTCTTCAAGATATTTACCAGCAATATTCGACTTCGGTTGAAACTTTAGTTTCTTGCGTAAGTTGTATTCAAGGGCATCCATTGGCGAAGCGTCACCGTAGGTGGCGCGACGTACCTGACCAGGTAAATAATCAGAGTTGATATAGTCTGCAAAAGTTGCCATTACTTATTTAAAACCTGTTGAATTACCTCATAGCCAGACTGACCTGGTTTTACTTTTTTGGCTAAATCACCGTATTTAGCTGCCCAGATTCTCATTCCTTCATCGCGGAGTTTGCTGCGCTCTTCTGGAGTAGCAGCTGTTAACTGAGCAATACGTGAACGTTCTTGATTGTATGCAAGTTCTTCTGGTGAAAGTTGAGGGACAACCTGTACAGATAACTGCTGACCAGGGAAACCTGCACCCGAGCGGAAAGCTTCCGCTGCTGTACCTGCTTCTAATTCAGTTTGCTTGTAATTAGGAGGAAGATTTGCAATTGGACGCTCTGGAGTTGTGGTAGCAACAGGTGCTAATCCAGTCGAAGAGTAAGGTAGTCTTCCTTGCAATAATTCATTTGCAATATAAGATGTTTCATTCATAGCTTGCCCACCAGCCTTTTTCAATGCCTCATATGACATTCTTCCCAAATCACGATCTGATGTATCTGGAATAGCATTTAAAGCTTTATCTAAAAGACTTCCTGTTCTTCCTAGATTAAAAAGTTCCCAGCCAGTATAGACGCCTCCAGCTTTTGCTAAAGCCCCTGGAACGGCTCTTAGTTCTTTAGCCATAGCAAAGCTAGGCTTAATAGATGGTGCAGATACTGCGCTTCCTTGTGGGACCAGCTTTTCAGCGACCTGTCTAGCTCCTCCCGTCCATCCAAATTGACGACGTAAAGCGGGATCGAACTGAACGGGGCTACCTGGAATCTGAGATACAGGACCACGGGAAAGAATTGTCCCTGCTGCTGAAGGTGTATTTAAAGCAGGTGCACGAAGCATTCCCCCTGGTCCAGCAGCACTAATTGGTGGTCTTACGGGAGGCGTTACTGCTGAACGCGTTAAGGTTGTTTTTGCTGCTGTACGAGCAGCTTCTTTTGCTGCTCCAGGAGACATCCTATTAATTCGATCTAATTCGCTAAGAAAACTTGTTGGTAATCCTCCCCAGTTCACACCTGGGGGTATGACACGTGATAAAACGTTTCCAGCCGCATCAGAGAGGAACTTTAAGTTTCTGGGGGCAGCTGAAGTTGTTCTATTTGAAAGAAAATTCGCTAAAAAATCTTGGCTAGGCATTATCGACAAACCTCCCTCAAATAAATACGGGAGCCAACGGCAGTGTCAGCAGGACCAGGAAGTGCCTGAATAAATTCAGCACCAGAACGCTCAAAACGGTATCTTGCCTGCAGCGGATCTTTGTAGTTAGGAACGTACAAAATACCTGCAAGACGGTTTGTCTCGTACAGGTAAATCTCATCCCAAACTTTTAATGCCTCTTTGGCATTGCTTGATCGGATGGTACGATCAACGTCACCAGCAATGCTTTCCAGGCGAGTCGACGGAGAAGTTGCAACCTCTGTCTTCTTCTCAGCAGTGTCACACCTGCCAATCTGAATTGTAATCTTATCGTAGAAATAAGAATCAGGTACTGTATTCATTGCTTCTTCCAGGCGGGCATAATCACCTGCTGGCACGGAAACAGTAAAGTACCCTAAATGATACCTAATTCTACTTTTGTCAAAATCAGAGAGCTGCACAATAATTCTCTGTCATCAATTAATTATAAATTGCAGTAATCAACCAAGTAATCCTGATAAGAAATCAGCGGTTGATTGACTCCTGCCTTGCATGTAAGGATTCTGCTGCATGTAATTACGCATAAAAGGATTTCCCTGGAATGCGTTAGCAAGAACACCAGACAGTAAGGATTGAGTTAACGAAGGCTTTTCCTTTTCTTTTTGTTGGGGTTGTGTCATCCCAAGAGCATCAAACAAACCTTGGCGATAAGCTGCAAGATTATCCTGTGACGAAACCTTCTCTTGCAGAGGAGGAGCAGAAGGCTTCTGAGGTAACTGAGAAATTACCATATTTTCATTAGCCTCCGGACGATCAATGTTCCCGTGACCAACACGGAAAAGAACATTGCCTTTGGGATCCAGGGATTCAGAGAAATATCCGTAGTCTTTAGCAGTACCACGACGAACACTGCCGCCTGCTACTCCAGGTAAAAAGATTGAAGCATCTTCTACAGCCCCTTTATCAAAACGGCTTTTGCCTTTAAACGGGACATAAAAATCTAACGACTGCCAGCCAGGACGTTTACTGTGGGCAGCACCTGCTCGATTGAGTAAGTCAACCCGTGCTGCTAAGTCGGCCTCTGGGTTCCAGCGTTGGCCTGCAACTGCTTGATTAGAGAACTCAATCTCACGTCCAATTGATGCATATTTTCTTGCTAATGAATCAACAGCTTTGACACGTTCCCCAATGGGGAGCGATTCCAGCATTTTTAAGTCAATATGATAATCACTTGACCCTCCAATCTTTGCACTGGGGCCAGTAAAACCTGAACGGATTGGAGTATAGGCCATTACAACAGAAGTAGCAACAGTGAAAATAAGTTTAAGTATTCCCAGAACACAGGACTCTTATCTTCTTATTTTAGAATTAAAAACCCCTGGTTTCCCAGGGGCTTAATGATGAAACTTATTACACTCGGATTAGGTTTGCAGAAATAACAGCATCCCAGTCGACTCGTTTAATTTGTTTCAATTGCTCGAGAGAGCTAAACCTTTCACCCGATAAGGACATCTGAAGATCTTTGATCTCTCGGGCAGTCTTCATTCCAATACCTTTAATGTGATCGGCAATCATCTGTGCAGTTGCACCGTTGATATTCAATCGGGTATCGGGGGGAAACGACCGAGGTTCCTCCTGGGCGGCTTTATCTTTAACCTGGAGCGCTTTAACTTTTTTAGTTGCGCTTTCGTCAGCAACTAATTCAGTTTTGTAAGCGGTGAAAAGGCGACCATCCTGGTCTTCAACCATGAACCAATCGCCGTTATCCCATTCGCTTACAACCTTTACATTAGCGCCTGTTTTTTTGTGCTGATAAAGCATAAGGACCAGAGTTAATTTCTGGTCCTAGTTTAACTTATTCAGCTAACTGTACGGTTAGGCAGATAAGCTTCGATGTCCTCGTAGCCAGGAGCGTCATCGGGTTGGATGTAGCAGATTTCCACAACCAGGTAACCGGTGAGGCCAGCGTTCGAGTCAGCATCGGAGATATAAATACCGCCAGAAGTGCTGGTGCCGTTAGCAGTACCTTTCGCAAACACCTTCATGGTGGTGGCGGCGGTTGCTTCGTAGTACACGATGCCACCAGAAACACCTGCAGCACCTGTAGCGGTGATGAAGGGGTTTTCACCGAAAGCTTGGCTACCACCAGCGAAGTAAATCTTGGTAGCAGCGTCACCAGAAACGGTGGAGGTCAGGTTTGCCTGAATCACGGCTTCACCAACGCCGGAAGCAGCGGTAGGACCACTGCTATCACGACCGAAGGAGATGACGTTACCTGTAGCAGCAAACACACCAGAAGAGACACGGTTGTCGCCCCAGCCGGAAGCCACGGAGACGGCGGTGCGATAAACGTATGCAGGCTGAGTGCTGCTGCCAGAGATCACCATGCCGGTGATATCAGGACGGGTTGTGTCGTTCCGATAAGGGGAAGGAACGATCACATTGCCGGTTGCCAGGGGGGAACCAGAGGTAGCAGTCACGGCCACGTAGCCGCGCTGCTGGAAGTAACGGTAGCCAGGGACGGCCAACACCGAAGTGGGGCCGCCGTTAGAGGCATTATTAGTACCGTCGTCTGTGGTGTCGATATTGCGATACCAACCGTTCAGAGCTTCTGCCCAGTTACCCGGGTAGATTTTCTTAGCAGATAAATAGCTCATCTATTTTGTCCTAAATGTTAAATACTATTTTGATCAAACAGTGCCGTCGTCTTGCAGGTAGCTGAAGGCAGTTGTAACGAAGTCCTTGTTCAGGATTTCGAAACCTGCATACAGTTGCCAGATCAGGATGATGAAACGGCTGAAGTCATCGTTGTTGTTGATCAGCACCTGAGCGTTCGGGCCGCCGATACCAACACCGATAGCTTGAGGACCGAAGAAGTAACCCTGAGCAACTTCCTTCGAGGCATAGCTGGAGCCGTCATCGAAGGAGGTGTTGACGCTCTTGCTGGGGAAGTTGGTCGACTCGAAGAACTTAACGCCTTCGAACTGAACACCAGTAGGCATCACAGGCTCACCAGCCAGGAAGTAACCCTGACCAGCCTGGGGACCCATGTAGAAGCTGGTGTTGTTAGGCATCATGGGGTTGCCCATGTACATGCCTTGACCAGGAGCGCCAGCGTAACGGGCAATCTCACGGAAGTCAGAATCACGACGCAGGTGCATCATGAAGACGGGATCGCAGATGCAGCGATACAGACCGTCAGAGAATGTAGGAACGTTGCGCTTACGCAGGTCCTTAACAACAGTCAGCAGGTCGGTACGAACCGAGAACTGTTGAACTTGGTTGTCATACTCAGTGCTGGTGTAGGAGATACGACCAGAGGAGTCCTTGGTCTTACCACCAGCAAAGTAGTAACCACCCTGGGAAGAAGAAGCTTCACCGTTTGCTTCGGCTTTAGACAGTTCGTCAATGAAGACGCGGTCACGCCAACGGCGATAGTCATCGAGCAGGGTCAGGGAACCGATGCTCTGGTGGAACATGTTCAGGTTGCCCGTGTCCAGCAGAAGGCGCTGGGCAGTGATCAGGGTCTCACGAGCAATCTTGAAGGTCGAAGGCTGTGTGGGATCACCCGGGTCTGCAGGACCTGTGTACTCCTTGAGCACCACCAGGACTTTCTCCTTGGTGATGTTACGGCTGTTAGCGGTACCGATTGTCTGATCAGCAATACGCTCACGGCTGTCCTTCGTACCAGGGGTACCCCAGAACTTGTAGCGATCTAACTGAACGGTCTGACCGGGCTGACGTGTGAAGTCATGAACCACAACGGGCTCAACAGCCATTTCCGCGATGTAAGCAGGGTGGGGACGATAGAGTTCCGCACCAAGAATCTTTGGAAAATCGTTATCAATGAACACTTTGTTTTATCCTCCAGTGTCGCAGGAATTGATGTTATCGGGTGAAAGATTCAGACATTATTATGTCTTATCTAACACAAATTTTAGCAGTTGGTAATTTATTTATTACATGTACTGCATTGTCGATGCCTTGTAACGAGCACCGGGTGAGTTGCTAGAGCCATAAGACTCTGGATCAAGAGGCATCTGTGCCTGGAACCCAGGAACGCCAACAGCTGATGGGATCGCACCAGCGGCTACACCGCCAAGACCTGCAAGTCCAGCGGCAAGAGGAACTGCGCCAACCGCTGCGGTTTTTCGAACCGTGCCAGGGGTAATCTGGCCAGCGGCACTGTATAAACCAGCTAAACCTTCGCGGGCTTGTCCCAAAATGGCAGCACGTTTGCTATCGGCAGGAAGCTCTTGTTTTGCTTTGCGAACAGCTTTGCCCACAGGTGCGATAGCAGATTGTGCCATCTCTGTAATAACAGGTGCATAACGACCAGCAAAACGTGCAGCACCAAGGCCACCACGAGCGCCTAAGGCTGCAGCGGCACCACCGAGTACGGCAGTACCAGGGTCTTCGCCTTGGTTAGAAAGCATCCCGCCAACCGTAAGACCTGCGGCGGCGGGAAGCCCATAAGCCAAAAGCGGACGTGTTTGTCCTAATGGCTTCATTGGAATCACTCCATCACGAACAGCTTGTTTGCAACGGTCTGAGGTTGAGCTTGGTTCAGAACACGCCAGGCGTTCTGAGGATCACGAGTCATTTGATCGTTGAACGTACCCCAGAAGTTCTCAGGTTGCTGAGGGGCTTCAGCTGCAGGAGGTGCAGGGAACTGACCTTGTGTTGCAGCAGCAGGAGCAGTCGGATAACCTTCGGTTTCCAGCTGAGCCTCGTTCTCATACACCGGGCAAGGACCTTCGGGACCGAAGAACTTCAGGGTGTAATCGCTGAGCACATCGGGATTGGTCAGGATCTCGTTGTAAGCCAGGTTCTCCTGGTGCTCATTAACAGCGAAATCGGCATAACCACGGATTGCATCAGCGGCACGGCTGCCCCAGGCAAGCGAGCTATCAAGAACGCTTTCCAGGTTTAGTGCGTACTGATTCAGAATTGCGGGTGCCTCGACCCCGAACGCGTCGATCACCTGACGGCTTTCGC
>Ga0213867_1000347_pt1 | contig 20994 bp, 19 predicted proteins | sample PICome_12_FD_160120 | JGI IMG/M metagenome (GOLD analysis project Ga0213867, IMG submission 160120) | Coastal seawater microbial communities near Pivers Island, North Carolina, United States - PICO540 | ecosystem: Environmental > Aquatic > Marine > Coastal | place: USA: North Carolina... | reverse complement strand
AACTTGACACACCGACACACCTCGTTGAAAAAGTCTTCTACGGCTCGTACGTACATGTCTACATGTAGAGTAGCTAGTAGCTACGCTCGTAGTAGCTAGGTGCAGCTGAAAGCTAAACGGATATTTGAGCGTATTAAGAGAGACACCGGTATTTGAATACAATGTATTGTATCATTATTTGAAAAAAAGGGAAAACATACCATAGTGCCCATGCCTAATCCTTCTTTTTCCCTTGCCCGGACGTTTATAACGGCATTGGTCTTATTCCTTACGTCAATAGCGACCCATTACGTAGTCGTTCGGATAGCTAGCGATTCCAGAAATTCGTTTCGATTTGGTGATGAATATGGGGAATGGTTTCCTATATTATCCAATGAACAAACCAATGAACTCTTTTCGCGTCGTACACATGCCAAAAATGTTACCGTACCAAACAATTTTAATGTGAAGCCATGGTCTTATTTCGAGGGCACATACTGCGCAGCGCGTAAGGAACAGAAGAAAAACCAAAATCGGAGCATCTCAGGTTTACTTTATGTGAAAATTCCTAAGGCTGCTTCCACTACATTAGCAGGAGTCGCGTTACGAATTGGATACAGAAGATCACCGCATGAGACAATGGGGTGTCATGTAGAGGCATGTCATGGTGAAGCATGGAAAGGTCGAAAAAACTACATAAATCGTACGATTGGTGAAAGCTTTTTGTTTTCCTTCATTCGTAACCCGAGTTCGAGGTCGTTGTCACAGGCCCATCAGTTGAGTTTTGTCTCATGAATTGGTTAACTTTGTTATCATTCATTTATTTTGTCAATCCATTACTCATACTTATTTACATAGTTTTCATTTGAATATCGAACACGATAATTTAAAGGCGTCAGATGATGAAATAAAAATTGCATTAAATCGAACGCTAGGTGATCATAAATTTGGATATCAATTGTTCTATTTGGAGCTAAATCAATCGAAAGTCGAGATGAACGTCGTTGATGATCCAATCGAAGAAGCTGTAAATCGAATTATGAACGATTATGATTTTATTGGCCTTGTTGAAAGATTTGATGAATCTTTGGTAGTAATGAGGATATTGTTAGGTCTGGACGCGGCGGATATTTTGTACATCCGAAGCAAAGACGCCAGACTATCTAAAGACGGAATGTCGTATGATCATATTTGTCGCCCCATTGCGTCGTATGAAGTATCGAGCGAAATCAAAAATTATTTGAAGTCGGAAGAATGGTTACGTACTCAACGTGGAGATTTAGCCCTATACGAAGCAGTGTCAAACCGCCTCGATGCAACCATTGATAATGTCATTGGACGAGACGTATTCGATGCTGCTATGGCACAGCATATGAATTTACTCGAGTTGGCAAGGAATCAATGCAATATGGTGATTTTTCCATGCCAAGGAGGAAATGCGCAGTTCTTGTCTCATCGCGAATGTTATCTCCATGATTCGGGATGTGGCTTTTGGTGTCTTGACGGACTAAAAGGTACGGAACTCCCTGCTGGTGGAATGAAACAATATGCACGTCGGTTAGTAAGCACAAAATATTGTCATCTAGGATGTGCAGCGGAGCATAATTGTGGGGTAGATAATCAAGTTCATGGCGGAGAGAGGCCGTGGAATAATATTATCCTTCCGTTTTCACGTACTTCTCGATAGTTATATAGGTTTGTTATAAACCAAGAGAATATAGATGTCATTCGCATGCAGGTAGGGTTTCCTATAAGGTAGCTCGTCGATGTCTCGATTATGGACATGCACTACCGGTTGGTGGTTTATTCGGATTTGAATTCGTGTACAGAGAACAGATTTTTGAGAAGAACTACAAAAACATTGAACAGATCGAAAGTTATGAGTCTTAAATCAACGTTATTACTTTACAAATCTGGTCACCGCGTCGTGCATGCATCGTTTCTCTGGCGATTGGTATGTTTGACAAAAAAGAGTCAGCGAGAGGAATTATTCGAGCAATTTTCGCTACAGCATGGGTTGTAGGAGGCAACCATGAGATCCGCCAGGTAATTTTCATGTAAAACATGATCCAGCGACGACTGCATCATTGTTCCAACATGAGAAAGGGGTTTCAGTGGGTTCGTATCAGAGATCATTTTGGAATGAGTTTCTGAAACTCATCCATCGTAGATAATGTGCAAATAACTGGATATTTGCGTTCGTCAAACATCATAAACACTATTTCATGAAAATTAAAGACGTTCATATACAATAGGAAACCGTCAATGATCAAATATGGGACGGTAATCTATATATGGATTTATGTCACGAGCTTCAATTATGAATCTGTAGGGCGTTTACGCTTGCATGTTGAGGAAATATTGGCGGTTATAGATTTGAGAAGTTACATAAAGCGTATGGATTGATGCCATTAATGAATACAATGCTCTGGTTCGTATGATTTATCCCAATAAAGGTGAATGCCTCGTAGTATTCGCAAGTAAATCTGATTAATAGAAGAAAAGTTGCTCATTCACACACAATTTCAACACTTAAGGTGGGTTGTTAGTCGAATTGATGTCGTTTCTTCACTTACTAAGATGACGCCCGCTACTACCGTTCACCTTCTTCTTCTCCCTATTTTTGTTAATAGCGAAGTTATTGCTACGGGCACCATGTGGAAGTCAAATTATTTTCAGAGGTCATTCAAATTTTTGATCGATCTGCACGTATCCATCAAGGACAAACCACTTTGGCAATATTCAACGCATTATCTAGGTCCTCTATCAAATCTCTAGCATCTTCTAAGCCTACACTAACTCTTAACAAAGCCGGATGACTTACTTTACGTCCCTCTGGTTCGATAGAAAATCGATGTTCTATCAAAGATTCTGTCCCTCCAAGGGATGTTGCTCTTCGAAAAATTTGAACAGCTCCAGCTACGGCCATCGCCATCGCTTCGTTCTCAACTTCAAAACTGAGCATTGCTCCAAAACCACCCTTCATTTGCTGTTTAGCGACGAGATGACCTGAATGACTTTCTAACCCCGGGTAATGGGTTTTCTGTACATTTGGGTGATTATCCAGGAACTGAGCTATCTTCAAGGCAGTTTTCATGGCTCGTCTTACTCGCACTCGTAGGCTCCGGATTCCTCTCAGCGTCAGCCAACAATCAAATGGTGAAGCAACAGACCCAATGCTTTGTTGTATCGATTTAAGCACTGAGCTTAATCTTAAACCCGTGTCTGAAAGAAGAGAGACGGTAGCAACGCCAAGAACCACATCGGAATGCCCTCCTAAATATTTCGTTGCTGAATGAATAGAAACGTCGGCACCAAGCTTTAGAGGTTGGGTTACATTCGGAGGTGACCATGTCGAATCCACAACTACTGTGATTTCCCTTGATGTTGCGTTGAAGGACACGTCCCTAGAAATTCGAACCATCTCCGCTATATCGGTTACCTTCGCAAGTGGATTACTTGGCGCTATAGATATATTACGGATATCTCTAAGTTTGAGCCATGATGTACACACAATATTAAGAAAACGTAAATTATTACTTACATTCAATCCACAGTATGATCCCAAATTTGTCCATGAGAGATCCATCTTCGATTGATCCATCCGGATAATTATCAATGTTCTGTTGTCGATACTTTTCTTGACTTTCTTGTCGTTTTTGATAAAGTATCGCATCCCTTAAGTGAGAGCGAACAGATTCAGCATCGCTCATATCGATAGTTTTAAATGTGATACCGTGAAAAGCAAGGACAGTTATGAGTTGAGAAGGTACGCCATGATAACAGTCGTCGGGTATCAACACCAAGCATTTGGGATGTGCCAATACAATTGACGACACTGCCGCCATTCCAGAAGAGTATGCTGTACAGGCACCATTTAACACGCCAGTTGTTTCGTCTACTCCAGCTTCGATTTCAGCCATTGTACGCTCCAGACTATTCCGCGTTGGATTTCCCATTCGACCATAAATAAATCCTTCTTCACCAGCGTTCGATAAAAAATCGCTGGATTGATAATCTCCATCAGGAGGCCGTTCAAAAGTTGAAGCCAGCTCAAGAGGAGGCGATAAAGCTTTGCCATTATGATTTAAACCAGCATGTGCCATAATTGTCTCGATTGAACGGGTAGGTGCTTTCTTCTTTTTGAATTCTTTTGCCAGCTCATATGCCTTCCTACCTGCTTCAGACGGAGATAGTTTCTTTGCATCATACGTTCTACCGGTAGCTATACCGCTCAAGGGACGAGATACACTCAAGAACCTTCTTCTCTTGCCTATGTGAAGGCTCATACTTCTCCGGCATAGTTGTGTTGTCAGCATATCGAAATGAATGTATAGTTATTTCGAAGATAACTCAATCTCTCTACTTTGAAACATTTCTGTCAAAAAAGTCTGAAGAGGAAAAAGAAGTGGAAAAATATGAACGTGCGTAGATTGCCGGCTTGACGTACATATACCCGAATTACCGGTTCAAAGCTAATATAGAAATGACACTATCTTAAAATCTTGACACGAACTTTCATGAAACAAATTCACACACTTTTGTACGAGCAATGTAGAACTTGTCTACAATCTACAACGTCAGGACTTCAGGACCTTTCTATTTTCTCAACATATTGTCATTCTGGTACTGCTCCCTGTAGTCGTAGTTATTAATAATAATAGTATTAGATATCTAAAGCTCTTTTTTGATGTTGTTTGTATTGCGTTCCTTAAATCATTTGTTTGTGACGTTGGTAATCTGTTTTAGGGTCATATTTTCATGCAATGCATTATCAGTGAACATGCTATACGGTGTCCAGGACTCAAAATGGTAAGTACATCCATCATCTTTCTTTGAAAAAGATGAATGCTAATTGTGTTGTCATATGTAATGATCATTATTTTTAGGAGCTCACCCAAGTGGAATTGGGGTTACGCTATGGGCTCAGGTTAGTGCTGATCTCTCATCTGCGTAACATACTAAATCTGTGTAATAGGCACACTTATATTAAGGCTCGATAAAATTGCTAGGTCATGATTGCGCAATGATTTGCCGTAACAAATGGTCTAATATTCAATCGAGGAAGGAACTTATTCAATCTTTGATACGAGGTGACGAGAATATTTATGACTTTGATCCAGAATGGCTGGACGAGCTTAAACTTATTTTAGGCCTTTGTTGGCAAAGAGGCCGAAGAGATGGCAGCGATGGTGGTATCGGAGGTTATAGTGAAGTTCTTGATAATCTATCAGGTTGTCAATACGAGACGTTTGTTCCGTGTGACGACGGTGTTGCGTCAAAACGAAATTTTCTTAACGACATGAGAAAGCGTTTCGAACTTATTGCAAAATCGCAAGAATATATCGGTTTGGTGATGGATCTCTCCGAAGAAGAAGATGATTTAGACATTTCGGTGAAGATTTGTTCTGGTGCCGTTTTGGATTCTATGAATTTCATTGAATGGGGGATATAAATATACACCCCTTTACAAAATCAATAATAAAAGTGGGTTATCTTCTTGATGATCGCACTAAATTTAGGTCTTCTTTTTTCGTTCGTAAGCAAAAATGGCGCATATTTACTGATTTGACATCAAATAAAATTAAGCATCACTTTTTCACAGGTGTATTTTTATTGTAAAAATGTCAAGCCTAACGTAGCCCAGCACGAATTTATCTCATTCATACGTCTTGTACGAGAGGACTAGTTTCAGTATTCAAGACATTCTTTCCTCATGAAATTCAGGAAATTATTTTGACTCTCTTATCAATATAGAAAAGGTCAATACTGAACTTCAGCCGCTCGGGGCCAAATAGTGTGACCACATTGAATGCGTTAAAAAAAGAGTCGCGTCATCGACGAAGATATATTTGAAGAATACTACAATCATTTATACAAGTACTTTGTTGGAATCTCTCAGAATTTGATAAACGTATTAAAATGTTTTCAAAGAATAGAAAACATAGTAACACTCTTCCTCCTTAATGGTCATTGCTCTAATTAGTTTCGGCAAATATCCCTATCGCATGTTATCCGAGAAACATCGAAAGCAGCGACGGTTGGAACCAAAAAAATTTAGGCCCCGATTGAAATGTGGTATCCATGGCGACACTTATTGAAGCCATGTCGGGTGAGCAAGTGACAGCATAATCTTACATAACGAGAGGCGGAAACGAACTAGCGTTTAAGTCATGATATCCGGAGAATTTGTGGAAATAATGCCTTTGAAAAAGGCTGCGTATCTTCATCAATTCATTAGCCAGATTAAAATGTAACCACTGAGAAGTAACTAAACATGACGGAATGATCATTCCTACTTCTTAAGAAACACTAACATCCTTCGAAATACTAACCGATCTAACCGAAACTTTCACTAAAGGTGGCCCCGAGTTTTGACCAGGTATGACGCCAGTGATACCCTTGCGAGTGGGAAGAGCGACAAGACGGGTAATAGACTCCATGCTTTCTTCATCAACAAGCTGCCCAATCACTTTACTCTTCTTATCCAAAGAAGAATCAGCTGCGCTTATTATTCCAAACGAGTTCGAAAACGCCTCGTCATCAGGTGCATTTGGATTTGCGTAACCAATACCATTTCTAGGGACCGAAATCAAACCCGCTGAATCGTGATTTCTTACCACGATTTTATCTTCATCATCTGTCATTGCCTGCTTTGGCCGAGGCTGTGCCATAAAGTCTTCTGGGGCTTTTGATTTTCCTTTCCTCTTTGCAAACGCAGCACTCTGAGAGGGGACTCCAAATTCAAGCTTTCGTTCGGGGTATATGTATTCAAGTAAACCGCCAACAGTGAGGGAAACAGGCGCTGTCGACACACCATATCCTTCATCAAATGCAAGGGGACTAGAGCTCACTAAACCTCCTCCTTGATCGGTACTTGTAAAATCTAGAAATTGCTTAACCAAGGTAGGAAAAGCGTTTCCGTATAATCCAATTCTTAACGTTCTCGTCTCGCTTTGAGCCTGTTTGCCAATAGCTACATCGATCTGCACTATATCGGTGATCTTAGCGAGATCACCTTCCAAGAAAGGTGGAAGAGGTAAAACCTCTGCTGGAGAATCTCGAAGCTTTCCGTTAGTCATACAATTAGGATCTGATGGGTCACATCTATCTTTTCCACCCCATTGCCACCCGACCGCTCCATCCCATTCCCCAATTTCAAGACAATTTCCCGCCTCTCGACACTTCTGCTCCCCAACACCTAGAAGTTAACTGAGTGAGTCGACATGGCAATATTTATTTAATATGAAGGAAAGGTTTCATTATCCTCCTTACCAACAGCCCGCTCGACTGCATTGCTTGTCAAAGGAGCACCGGTCACAAATGCAATAAGTCCATTTTTAAGTATTGACCTACGAGAGGCGACTGAAGGAATACATTTCTTTCCAGGAGAATAACAATCCGCGAATCGAAGGGAAACAAACCAAAACAAGGCGATCAATTCGAAGACACGCGACGGTCTAATATAACGATTGCCCATTTGATACAACGACGCCTGAACCTAATAATGTTTCAATATGAGATTCAGCTCTCCTTTACACTAATACATTTATCGGTAATTAGTACTCATACTTTTCTGAGAGACAGAGAAAGAGAGAGAGGATAGTACGAGAATCAAGCTGAGAATCATCATCTCAAAGATCGAAGAGTCTACCGGCCTGCCGACCACGCATGCATGAAATATGAAATACTTGTGTACATTCTTGTGTTGAAAGTAACGTTTAAAAGCCAAATTCATTTTCTTTCATAGGTGTTTGGAAAAAGATTTTTTGGAAAGAGATAAGAGATCCAAATCCAAATCCAAAATCCGTAAGGTCAAGAAAATACACAGAGATAAGAAAAAAGCGCCGACGAAAAGATATCAGAACACTAAGTTAATTCTGGAGAAATGACAATAGCGAAAGTGTTCATCGCTGATTCAAAGGCAACATTGCCACCCATTCTACATGATCAGCTTATTTCCTGTGTGAAGAGGTGTCAAGCAGAGGGTCAGGATAAATTTTTGATTGCTCTTAGCGGTGGCTCACTCCCTGCATTTCTCGGTGCCGATGGATTGATCTCAAGTTTCATGGCATCTGGAGTCGATCCGGAGTGGGAGAAATGGTACGTCTTTCTAGCTGATGAACGATGCGTCGATAACTCGCACAAGGATTCCAATTACAGAAGTATTCGAGAGCACATGTTGACGGATCAAATTCCAATTCCATCCAGTCAGATCTTTCCGATAGATGATTCTATGCTAGGAAATGGTTCTACCGAAGAGATCGCGAAAGTATACGAGAATCGTCTAATTAATGTGTTGGGTGATAGTGGAGTTTTCGATTGTATCTTGTGTGGGTTTGGTCCTGACGGTCACACTTGTTCGCTGTTTCCGGGACATCCTCTGCTTGAAGAAACAAAAAGGATGGTCGCCAGTATAGAAGACTCACCGAAACCACCACCAGAAAGGATAACTTTAACATTTCCAGTTTTGAATGCTGCGAAAAGTGTAGTATTTTGTGGAGCAGGATCGAGCAAAGCACCTATACTAGAAGCTGTTTTTTCCAAAACCTCAGAAGAAGTTGTTTCTGCACAAAACAATGGTATAACTGTTCTCATGACTGAACCAGCACCTTATCCATGTGGAATGGTAAAGTCAAACGAACTGGTCTGGGTAGTAGACAAAGATGCAAGCGACGGAGTGAGTGCACTTTCTCAAGGTACGAATTGACTAACATCGTCTGTTCACCATCTTACTTGTAAACTATGATGGTTTATGGTCATGATAAGATAAAGTGGGCATCTGAAGCATATCAAATTACATATTATTCCTATTCTCACGAAACTCTAACTACGAGCAAAATTAGAGATAAAAATTTGTCAAATTAGAGTTTCCTCACCATGTGCACTTCATATCTACATTCCTAATCTAAAGGTAAATTATAAATTAAACAAAATTGCTGCAAACATTGTTAAAAGATTACCTCCCGATTGATCATCGCTAAAGTTGTCGGCGATGATAGAAATGATACTTTGCGCAAGAAAACGTTTGATGAATCAATAAAGAAAGCCTCAAAAATGATCACAGGTACTGTTTCGCTCACTAATGTCATCTGCTGATAGATTTTCTTAATCAACAGATCTTTTTATGACCCAATTTGTACATTAAAAAAGGTATTTTTCTAAATGGAAATTATGATGATATTTAAAGAAGATTTATGCATTCATATCTGGATGAAGCCATGGCAAAACATATCGTTTTTGCAAGGCATAAAATATATAATAGTTACGTTACCTCAACGAGTGCAAAAATGTGAGAATGAAAAGGAGATTGGCGCGTTTTACGCTTCACGCTTCTGACATCAGTTTTTGCATGGTAAATGGTAAACAGTGTGTAAGGTCATAACAGGAAAATGTCCTTGGTACCAAAACCATCAAGTCATTATTGCTAAAAAGCTAACTCATTACCAAGACTATTTGGAAACGTGGTTCCTGTACTCGTATCCTTGATATTAAAACTATCGCAACATTAACAAATTTTCTGCCACGACTATTTCAGACACATAGTTCTTGTGCTCGATTACTTATGTAGATATTCTGTATACGACTATACTTTTGCATGTGCATCCAACCCCACGAAGGTAGACGGGAATGGGTCTTCATGTACATTTCTACGAGAAAAAAATTCACTCGTGCATCTTACGGGAATTAACGGGGATGTTCTTGACTATTCCAATCGTTATCTCACAAAAAATGCTTTTGAATTCTGTATATCCCGTCAAAAAGACCTTTCGCTCGAGACTAGAACAAATTCGACCACAATCAAAACTAGTCTTATCTATGAAACGACACGAATTTATCAACAAGTCTCCAGAAATGCTAGAAAAAAACGTTCTTCCGCTACAAGGCGTCGTTCCAGGCCAATTTGATGATGCTGATGACGACGAAACGATGCATAACCATGACTGTCACCATCAGCAGACTTTTATGTACATTGATCGACCACAAACTGAGGAAACCTATCCCGCAAACAAGATTGGCGAGACATTTATGAAATATTCAAGTGATGCAGAAGTCAGTAGTATGTCGACAGGTTCTAGTTCGTCTAATAGCATCAACAGCATATCGCCTCATTCAATTATATTGCCAGAGGACCGAACAGAGAACGATATTTTGTTGGGAAGAGGGAAAGGACCAAATAACTGGATTGGAAACAAGCGCTTTCGCGAAATAATTGCTAAATATCAGCTCGAATACTTCCAATCTTCACGCCGCAATAAACCTAATCTTGCAAAACAGCTAACTGATCAAATTCGTTCCCAAGTACCAGCTGGCAGATTTCTTCAATTAGATTCAGCTTCCGGGTATTGGTTTGAAGTTTCAGAAGATGAAGCTATTAGAAAAACGAGTCAAGCACTACGTGAAGGTAAATTACAGCGAAAAAAGAAAAGTAAAAACCCTACATTGAAGAAGACGAGCCCCAAGAACAAAGCTAAAACTGGGGTAATATCAAAAAGCATTCCATCCCCAACCGTTCGATCTTCATCTCCAACGTCAAGTTTGGGACCCTTAAAAAAGCGCAAATCCAAAGACATGCCCTCATCTTCGCCCCTAGAATCGTCGTCTTCTATTGATGCTGCCTTTGTATTGCTTGCCGTTCAAAAACAACGAGACTCAATTTAGAAGGGTCATAGATGATTACGTTTTGTTTTACTTCAACCCGAATCAAGCTTTCCTCTTTGGTCAAAATTAATAACCGGGGTAAACTCTTCGTTGAATATTTAATCTCTTGAACATAATTCATTACTGTTTTTCTAGTTACATACAAATTTTATATTTAACACACCCAATAATTTTCTTCTCATAACGCTAATACATTTTGACAGCTTGTTATTGTCAAGAGGGATTTTCATAGCGATTGTGCAACGCTCCGATTCTCTATTAATCAAAAACTGTCCAAAAGAGTCTTTTGAATCTCTCTAAATCAATGTCTTTTCTTCACAATCTCCCCAATCGTATGATTATTAGCATATTATTTGGTGAAGAATGCAAGAAAAGTGACTATCTCTTACACTTACTTCCATAAGGATTGCTCAAGTGTATGCCCTGTTTGCTTAAATTATAACTTTCACCATGAGAATTTTTAATGCTAACTTTCCAGCATCGAATCATTTTGACTTCTAGTCACCCTCCAGTTGAGTAGGTATCGTTAACGAAGTGTAGCATCCCTCTTTCACCATCAGCTTAACCGTTTTACATCATGCGTCTTTTCCCTTGCTTAATCCGAGAAGTTAAGCGACGCAAACATATACTTCATTTGACTCAAATGTTCAATTACCATGGGTGTGAGAAATTTCCAATCTATGCAGTCGCAAGAAGTTGATGAACTTGACTTTAACCAAATTTACGCAAGGAAACATAATGCGATGTGCTGATCGTAAAATACGTAAGTATCGACATGCAGAGTTTTTGGTGTTCATTAAGACGTGCCCCGACTCACGTGTCTTTTTGATAAATAAAAATTGTCAAATAAGCCGCTTGGAAAGAGAATCCAATGAGATAACAATGATCGAAATGGTCCGAAAAGCGAAGAAGTTCACTGCATAAATTTAGAAACTACAACAATTGCTAATAAACATGACTACTAAAGCACCTCAATGGAGTTTGTATTATTATCTTTTGCGTGCGGATGTGATTATTAGTGGTATTAATACATGTTCTTGTTTTAGCCATTGGATGTGATATTTGATTATGTATGAAAAATATTTTTGTCGAGGAGAATCCAGTTCTTATGTCACCTAAAGGTATATATAGAGTCGTTTCTTTCTGTCTTGGCGTGCGATCGCTACCGAACTCTCGCTAGGTCTTCGGCGAGGCATCGCCCAGATCGCAAACAACTTTTTGCCCTTGACGACATTTAGAAGCCACAAAACCCTTCACTGAACTTCGATCCCGTACAGCCAACGAGTACGAGACGAATAGAACGGCGACGATGATGATTAGAAATAGTAATACAACGATGGGTAGTAGGCGTGCATTTAGGGTAAGTTGTGCAACAACGATTTGTTGTGACATGAATCTTGTTACCGTTTGTGACGGTTTGTGAGAGCCTGAGAAGATATTGGAATGGGAGAAAGGACCAACAAGAAAGAATAAGAGGCTTTCCCTTTCAAATATAATGTTTGTTAGCAAATACATAGATATGATGTTGTTTGGAGGGCGAGCTCGTTGAGGATAGTTGTGAAAGATTTAGAGTCTTGCCAAATGGTGGCTTAACAACACATCTCTCGGCAGGAAAATAGTTCAAATTTTGACTCGACCTTCCCCAATACTCATGACTTCTTTTCTTTTATTACTGAAAGGACGTTACAAATTCCAAGTCGAATGCGAATAATGTTGTCTTAGGTAATAAAAAGAATGCAGGCGGTGGTGGGGTAATGCCGTTTAAGAAAGCGACGTCAGATCCCTATGTTAATCCTGCGAAGGTTGCTAAGACGCAATCCAGTGTAAATGAAAATTCTCGATCATTTAAAAGGAGTGAGGGGTATGTTAATGAGAATGCAATGAGAGTTGATTTGGGTGTACAACAAACATTTATGCCAAAACCTGCTGTCCAGGAAAACTTTCCTCCGTCCTCACTTGAATCGGATTATTCTTATCAATTTACTGGACAGACTGACGATATTGATGCACATGTCGCTGACAACCCTCTGTATGTAACTGACTATGTTGACGATATGTACAACCATTTTAAACAACAAGAAATTGAAAAACAAGTGTTGTCTAATTACATGGAGAGACAACAATACATTAATTCTAAGATGAGAGCCATTCTTGTTGACTGGTTAGTTGAGGTTCATTTGAGGTTTAAACTCGTTCCTGAGACTCTTTACTTATGTGTAAGTTTAATTGATCGCTACTTATCGAAGAGGGAAGTGAGTCGGACGAAGTTGCAATTGGTTGGAGTCACATGTATGTTTGTCGCGTCCAAGTACGAAGAAATTTATCCTCCTGAACTTCGTGACCTTGTTTACATCTGCGATAACGCTTATACCAAAGAAGAAATCATCGACATGGAGGAAGTTGTTTTGAGGACTCTAAAATATCGTGTTACAATTCCCAGTGCACACACATTTCTCATTCGTTTTCTCAAAGCAGCTCATGCTGACAAAAGTATGGTGCAGTTGACATACTACATTCTCGATAGCACACTTCAATGTAATGGACTTCTGGAGTTTCTTCCGAGTCAGCTTGCAGCAGCATCAATTTTCATTGCCCGCAGATGTATCGGACGGAATACATGGAGTCCTACCTTGCTAAAGTATTCTGGATACTACGCAGAAGATATTGCTCCTATTGCTCGTGAAGTCATCAGAGAAATAAGCTCACAGAAAGAATTGAAAGCTGTTGACAATAAATATTCCTCGAAACGGTACGGAGCGGTATCGAAGTATGAATTTACGATTGACTTTTAATTTTAAATCGCGCACGGGGAGGGGGTTGATAGGGGGAATTCATTCATTTGTCTTTTCGTACAGAGTTACATGTTCATAGAGATACAATTTGAAATCGTTTATGTATGAGATTAGACACGTAGACAAACGTAATGCATAATGCGTTCAAAAGAAACTTTTTTACTTTACTTGTATCCAATTAAATGTCAAGGAACACACATGATACCCCGACTACTTGCGATTTTAGTATGCTAAAGAGGTTAGACTCTATACCGGTGAAAAATGTTTCTACAGTGGAAGAGATATCATAAGTTCACATGAATAGTACGAACTAACTGCCTTGACATTCGTGTTGTGGTAAATTAAAAACAAAGCGTCATTCGTAGGCGTCGAAAACCACAGAAATAATTTGTACTCTTTGTGGAGTGTGAGAAAGTTGAAAATAAAGCCATGAACTGTGTCAACTGCCTTGATATACCTGAGGAGCTCGTCACTACAGTTAGAAAAAATAAAGGGTTCACATGAATAGTACGAACTAACTGCCTTAATATTTGTGTTGTGGTAAATTAAAAACAAATCGTTTTCGTAGGTAATTTATACTCTTTGTGGAGTGTGAGAAAGTTGAAAATAAAGCCATGAACTGTGTCAACTGCCTTGATATACCTGAGGAGCTCGTCACTACAGTTAGAAAAAGTAAAGAATTATTCGTAGGCGTCTTAATATCCATCTAGAGTGTGCAATTATTGGATGGAAGTTGATTGCGCATACTTGGTGGCTGCAACGGTCTCGGCTCTTTCCATAATGTATAAAATACTAATACCATTTACATTAAAGACGTCTATGAACAGATTACTTCAGTATTAGCATGATCATTATGATCTGAGTTTGGCACAAATAAAAGCCTAAATAAATCATATCTTTTCGTTCACTTCACATAAGATATGGGCTTAGTGATTAAAATACTGAGCTGTTTCCTCCCAAAGTAATTGTTGAAGTGTTGCGTTTTGAGCCTGATTATGCGAGGGAGTTTGTAAAATTCCAACTGGGTGGTAAAACGCACCGTTCACTAGTTCGTCAGCAGGAGCAGTTGCTAGGTAAAGTTGAGTATACGCACCAACATCCGCTGTCATCATTGAAGAATCAAATAGTAGATAGAGCATTGCTGAAAGAATTGATGCAACGACACCGTTGCCTTTATTCTGCTCAATAAGATATGGTTCCATGAATCGACCAAGCTCTGTCTTAATAACGCCTGGATGACAAGAGTAAACTGTGACACCAGTATTGGCATACCTATCTGATAGCTCCTTCGCGTACACAAGATTTGCGAGTTTACTCTGACCGTAAGCATTGCCATCTTCGTACTTTTCTGGCATATCAGAGACTTTCCATTCATTGAATCGAAATCCTTCCTCGTAAGAATTTATTTCTGCAGAGGATGAAACTGATACAATTCGGCTTGGAGACGACTTCGTCAAAACGCTAGAAAGCAAGTTCACCAAGTAAGCGTGTGCGATATGATTCACACCAATATGATATTCAAACCCGTCGGTGGTGACATCAAACCCATAAGTCATCTCTTGACCGATAAATTTTGCGCCTGGACTCTTCATCACACCAGCATTAAGAACCAGTATGTTCAGTGGCAAACCAGTCTTTTTGAACGATTTCGCAAACCTCTTTACAGATTTGAGAGATGCCAAGTCAAGCTGAATAAAAGTGAGTTCTCCTGGATTCGACTTGCTCTTAATCTGCTCTTGGATTTTCGATAATGCCGCCATCCCTTTAGCCTCGTTACGAGCCGCAATAATTACGTGGGCGCCATTGCCAGCAAGTTCCAGAGCTGTCTCATACCCAATACCAGTGTTTGCACCGGTGACAATGGCCACTTTTCCACTCAAATCAGGAATCTCGGAAGGCGTGAACTGCGCAGGAGATGTATACTTTTTTGTCCATCCGCCAATTGCCTCGCTAATGAGAATTGGCATCGCAATCGTTACAACGACAACGAAGATCACTGCTACAGTCCCAAGCTTACCCATGTCTCGTGTTGATCGATACTCGTTATTGTGTACAGAATAGTGAAGGAGACTCCGCTGCGTTGGCACGTCAATCAACTGCGGACTGCTATCCTTCCCTGTCTAAGATTCATTTGACATGATTAGCTGTAGCTGTCATTATGCTTGCTGCGTTGTTCATTTTTTGAGAAATACGTAGATATGTACACAAATGTGAAGAAATAGGGGCCTATGGCCTATCGCTTTTCTTTCATAATCAGAACTGGACTTAGTTCTGATCGTTTGCTTGCGTGGCAAGAAAATTGAAGGCGAAAACTTCCGACAAATCTTAATCTTGACATTAGGGGTCTACGTAAGAGTGTGATCATACTTCGAAGTATCATTTTTCTTATATCCTTTGTGTTTGTACGAAACCTTATTGATTTTTTCGAGTAACTAGTTACTGACTATCGTGATACCTACTGCACAATCATACCTGGTAATGATGAAGGCCGTCAGTCATATTTCAGCGACAATTACACTGCTAATGGCTGTGTCGGTATCGGCATTTGCTCCAAATAACGCCTATGAAAATGCACAGTCCCTGACTACCGTGTTGAAGATGGGATATGTGCCGAGCGGATTTACTGAAGAAAGTTATAGGAAGTTCAAGGAGGGAGAAAAGAAGAAGGCATTGGCAAAGAAGAACCTCGGAGGATTGGGACCACGTGGATTTAAAAGTAGAAGTATGCAAAGCTTTCAAGAAGCCATGGAACGAGGAGAGGCAACTCACCTAATGCCAGTATTTAATGCGAAGGAAAAGGTCAAGTCTGGTAAGTTAAAGGTGGAGGATATTCCATACATGCAGCGTGGTGGATCTTGGGATAACTCGGATGTGAAGGGGGCAAAGAAGAAAAGGTGGTTACAGTCCGATCAAGAATATGCTTCCGGAGGATACAAAAAAGAGCAATCTGTTTCCATCTTTGGTTATGGCAACGGACTGGATTGGACTGGTAAACGTTCCAAAACTGGACCTTCTGCTGGGGAAGTTAGCGTCAAGAAAACTTCTTTACCTAAGAACTACAAGCCACCAACTGTTGCAGATGCCAAGCCTAAAAAGAAAGGGTGGTTTGGATTTTAGATTGGATGTTAATCATTTTTGAAAATGACTTCTCCGAGTATCAATAGCTATAAAGATTATTCGAAAGGATAGACTCCAGACAAATGTGCGACGACATGTTAGTATAAGGTGTAAAAGTAGTCTCTCATATTTACTGGTAGCAATTTAAGTGAACTAATTCGAAAATTACTTCTTGTGTAAAATTCTCGTATTCCTCTTTCCTCTGCAGCTTTCAATGCTATTTTTTTGTATTAGACTTACAAACTACTTTACTTGAATCGTCATGGAAGTGTATATGTGATAAGTACCGAGGTATCAAACGGTTGTTAAAGCACTTTATCTTTTGCATCAAATGCAAGTTTTGCCTTTTTGCGATTGTAATCGTACTATTGGTGCAACTTAGGTTGCTTTGATGACAACTCTAGTCTTTTCCTTTGATCTTCCTCCTCTTCAGGATAAGGTCTTTCGGTGGATCGTCTTCGTTCATGCACTGTGCGTCAACAGTCTACTTTGTTCATTACATAGTCGCTGTTAAATGAATAAGGTTGATTGGTACACATCTAGTTTGATGTTATAATAGGTAACTAAAACAGCTCTTGAAAAACAAATTTTAATAAATTCAAATAAGGCCAAGGAATTCAATAATTTATTTTGAAATACAACTGACAAATTGATAAGTCACAAGACTGGACGACAACAACAATAGCCCTAGATATTTCAATAATGCAATATGGCCGTCTCATTAGGACAAACCATGTTTCCACTAACTTTTGAATTCAATACATGTATGTTGATTATACATCTCAATGTCTGGCCGTCTCATTAGGACAAACCATGTTTCCACTAACTTTTGAATTCAATACATGTATGTTGATTATACATCTCAATGTCTCCAAGCATCTAGTAAGCATCGTTTTTTTTTTAACAGAAATCCTAAACTTTGCAATTACTTATCAATTTTCGTACTATACCGTAACCGGCATTTCACAATTGCTTCATTGATTAGTAGCGTTTTTCGGACGCAGCGGTTCTATCTACAATTCGTTGATATGCTCTTGCAAACGTCTCAAAAAACAAATCCTGATCATTTGCGAAAACTTGTACAGTTTGTCGCAAACCATCATCAACAACAAGGGCTACATCGGTAGGAATAAACGATGCTTCTCCAAATTCGATATTCCTGTCATACCAATTAATAAGTTTTTGAAAATAAAGATTACTAAAGTCATCTGGATTTTTCGAAACGAAAGGAACGCTTATGGGTGCCTCCTCTAGACACTGCCGAGTTAGATTCCTTAAACATGATTTTTGCATGCCCGTGAGAGTGACATGCCTACCCAGATCATGAGATCCCATCAACGCTATGAACTCTTTTTCATCAAGACCTAAGCGTTTGAAATATATACGCAGCCCAAGGCTATCCAATCCAGGTGATGGTAAAGTGGTTACAATATCTGATCTCTCCGTTTCTCCTTTGATTGGTCGAAGCAGTGTTCGAGAACTCGGTTCATATGTATCCTGTCGACCCATTCTTATTGCTATATGAGGTCCTCCAGCTACTTCAACGGCCTCTGCTCCAGCCAGTGCAATTGTATCAGCTATTGAAAGCTTGCCTCCTTTATTTTCGCCACTATTCTGTTTGGATACTAACTCATTTATGAACTTTAAAGATTTTCTCTCCAATCCCCTATTTTCTGACCAATCCATTTCGTACATTATCGATCCGTCTGAGCCCCCTTTCCCTTTCAACACCCGACCATCATACACTGCAGCATCATGAAATGCTAATCGGAGTATGGAACCAGCCATCGTTGGATCCGACTGTATGGCCTCTCGGACGTCACTGCGCACATCTTTGCTAAGTTGAGCATATGGATCATTTATGCCACCATTGTACCGGTAGTTCAGTAAACTAACATTTGCAAACGGAGCAAACAGGCCGATCAATGCACTTCGTCTATGGATGATCATTCTATGTGAGTGAGTGTGTGAGTATTTGTAGCTTTTCCCTGTCAGTTTTTCGCACTCGTACATTCAACAATCATCACATTGTCGTCAAGAAAAATCTCTATCTCTGTTGTTTGACCTGTTTCCTGTTTGACGTTTGATGTGTCAGAAGTCACAACATAAAATCAAAAATAATCATCAACGGTTGCTGTATACATTAGTCGAGAATTCACTCTGCAAACCAAGGTAAGCTCTCTGTTTCTACACAAGCAACACGCATGGCATGTGTGGCATGGCACGCGGGAAGAGGAAGGAACTGAGACGAAGACGAGGATGAAAATGAGGTGCCGGTATATGGTTACATTGTGTACCAACCGACGAGCACAAAGTTCAAACTTTGGGAGGTGCCATATCTCACTACACCATCCCTTCATTATGACCTTCGCAAACAAACTTCATTTTGGAAGAGTTTCGTCATACATGATCATTGGTCCATTTCTCATTTTCAGTATTCATTGTGTTCTCATTCACGCCTACACTTCTACAAACAACGGTGCCGCTGTCGACGAGATGAGAGTCCCAAACAGTCCCAAATCTGTTGCAATCATAGGAGCTGGTGCCGCAGGTCTGGCAACAGCTAGAGTGTTCGCTCGTGCAACGGAGGGTACCGATTGTGTGATTCGTGTTTTTGAGAAGCATGAGAAAAAGGATAACCGGGACCGGGGCAGTTCGAATGGGAAAGATGATGAGAGAATATTTGGAATTGGGGGAGTTTGGCACTATGAAGGATCTCCGCCGATGTCTTCCAATCAAAAGAAAAATAAACCAATGTACAAATATTTGAGAACAAATTTACCAAGAGAAATTATGGGCTTTCGTGAGAGACCTTGGGGAAATGTTAAACGAAACGATTGGAGGGTTGTGGATTCGTTGATGCCGTCTTTTGGCGATCCGGATGACTACTCCTATCCGACACATGAGGAGGTTCACTCGTATTTGAGTGATTACGCACGACATTTCAACTTGACTCAAAAGATTAGCTTCGGTTGTGAAATCAAGAATTTGCAGATTGTCAATAGAGATGATGAATGGTCGCCTATTCGACTAGAATGGAGTTGCACTGAAAATGAATCATGCTCTCATGAAGAAGGTGTATTTGATATTGTGTGTGTGGCTAATGGGCATTACGCAAAACCAGCACCTCTGACAATCATTTCAAAAGATGATCAATCACCTGCGTTCAAAGGCACAATAATGCATGCAGTAGAATATGACGACCCACAGGCATTTGAAGGAAAAGTTGTCCTTTGCGTCGGCGCTCGGGCATCGGGTTCAGATTTGGCCAGAGAAATATCTCAATACGCTTCTGCGGTTTATCTATCAGATTCTACGTTGGATCCTTTGCTTGGTGATGATATTCCTCGTTCACATGGTAATGTTACTGTGATGCCAAGGACTGACGTTGTCACTGATGAATACATCAAATTTAATGGTTTTTCAAAAGAGAGCATTGTTAAAGGAATTGACACAATTATTCTTTGCAATGGCTATGATTACGACTTTCCTTTCATTAATGACGGATCCATGTTGGGAGATGATTGGTCTTGCGTCACAGGTGAAAGAAGAGTGGCACCGTTGTATGAGCAGCTTTGGCATGCTCGTTATCCGTCTCTTGCCTTTGTAGGACTCCCCCACAGTGTTTTACCTTTTCCTTTGTTTGAGCTACAAGCAGAAGCGATTGCTGCGCAATTCGGGTTATTACCTACCTTGGATAACCGAATGAAGGCAGCTATCAAAGATGCAAACGGTGGTGGTCCAAATGTACCCGGTCGAGTACAAGATACTCACTTCCTTGGGGGATTTCAATGGGATTATTGTAGAAAGATGTCATGCTTAGCTGGAAACTATGATGATCGAATGGAAGGCTACCTTTCTCTGAATAAAGTGAGTAAAGAACATAATGATTTGTAGGCAATTCTGAATCTTCTTATATTCGTATTTATCATTTTTATTTCAGGCTATTTATGATCATGCTGGCAAAGAAAGGAAATCAATGTTTCCGGGTGCCTCTGATATCTATAGAAAGACAAGATATGAACGTGACGATAATCTGAATTCGTTCGGGGTTGTGTATTCTGAAGTCGCCTTAAAAGAAACGAACATAATAGCATAACAATAAAAGTAAAATTTTGAAATTTTTTTTTTGACTTGTTGCCTTCTTTGATTTCCTACTATTTCTTTATAAGTTGGACATATTTCGATGTTACATCATTTTTGTAGACTGTCAATCTTCTACAAGAGTCAATTGAATTTGAACTACATACGTATGGACCAGGATATACAATGTATGTCCTTAGGACCACATTGGCTTAAAAGTACTACACGCATCCAGATTGTGCTCCATGAACAACTTGGAATTTTGGGAAGACGTGTGAGAATGAGTGACCCTAAACTCTTTATTATCGTTTGGATAGGATGGGAGCTGAACTTCTAGATCGACCGAAAATAAATTTAATAA
>Ga0213867_1000346_pt1 | contig 21043 bp, 14 predicted proteins | sample PICome_12_FD_160120 | JGI IMG/M metagenome (GOLD analysis project Ga0213867, IMG submission 160120) | Coastal seawater microbial communities near Pivers Island, North Carolina, United States - PICO540 | ecosystem: Environmental > Aquatic > Marine > Coastal | place: USA: North Carolina... | reverse complement strand
CAATGAACATGTCTTCCTGGTAGCCCGTTACGAGATCTCCGGTTCCGTCTTCTTCGATGGTGACCGTTCCTTCGTCGTCGTCAAACTCGAGGATGGTCCCGTAGACCTCTTCATCTTCAAGGACCAACCCAATGTGGGAGCCGATATCGATGCTGTCTTCCTCGCCTTCGGCTTCATCAGCTTCTTCATCGTCAACGTATTCTTCCACGTCGTCTTCGCTGTGTTCGCCATCGTCCTCGTTGACTTCTTCTTCCGTCTCATCAAGGCCTTCGTCCTCGTCTGCGGCGTTGTCTTCATCGTCTGAATCGTGCCCGTCATCGCCATCGGCTGCATCTGCTTTATCGTCAGCAACTTCCTTCATGGCTTTGACCCGCGCACGCCAGCCAGGCGCCTTCACGAGGTGTACGAATAACGAGGCACACAATCCTGCAACGGATAGCAGAAGGAACAAAATTCCGTCCCAGTAGAAGCCCTTCGGCATCGATGATGCTCCGTTTTCACCAGCAAGGGGAGTGAGTGAGTTTTTGCAACCACCATCTTGATATTCATTGTCGCAAGGATAAACGGAGATTCCATCAACGAGCTCCATCGATCTTGGCGGAGTAGAACTTTCCATCTCTTGGAAGACGACGCTCCCTCCGGAACCGTCAACCGGTCCAACGAGGGCGTTGACCAAAACCAGTGCGATGAGGATTCCAAAGCCCACGTGCACGATGGGCCATACGTTGTCGTTCCAAGTCTTGGACATCATGCGTTTCTGCCAGACAGTGGGGAATTGTTTCGGTGGCTTCTCTTCCTTGACAACCTCTTCATGATCGTCCAGATTCTCCATGGATTCAATGAATTCGGTGATGTCGATCATGCCATCGCCATCGGCGTCTACGCCTTCCAAGAGTTCCTGGAGATTCTCTATTTCCAACTCATCACCGTATTTCTCCACGAGGGAAGTCTCAAGTTCGCTGAGCGAAATCAAGCCGTTTCCGTCTGCATCAAGTTCGTTGAACATCCGTTGTGCCGAAATCTCATGTTCGTCCATCATGTCAGCAATCGCCTGGAGCGGGTGTACGGGCGCAACCTCATCTTCCTCGGTTTCATCGGCGTCGTCCATTGGTGAGTCATCCGTCTCGGCGTCCACCTCTTCATCTGCTTCCTCTTCAGCCTCCGAACCAACGCCATCATCCTCTTCGGATGCGTCTTCATCGTCACTTTCAGCGACCAACGCCTCTTCCTCGCGTGATTCGTCTTCTTCGGCACTTTCAGCGGCCAACGCCTCTTCATCGGGTGATTCGTCTTCTTCGGCATCAGTGACGTCTTCTGATTCTTCAGGGACATGATCCTGCTCTTCAATATCATCGTCGGAACTGATTTCCTCCTCATGGGCTGTTGAATCTTCTGCCCCCTCCTCTCCGTCAGCTTCAGGTTTGTGCTCTGCCTCAGCATCCCCCATTAAAATTGAGTCAAATTCGTCGAGATCGATGACGCCGTTGCCGTCTGCATCGATTTCGGCAACCAATCGGTCAACTTGAGAAGGAGGTAAGTCGGCGAGATTCAATCCAAGAAGGCCCTTGCGCAATTCCTCTGAATCAATGGTCCCATCGCCGTTTTCATCGAATTTTTCGAACAATTTACGAATGTTAACGCCGGTGGTGTGAATCCATGTCCGCAGAATGTCCACGACGTCGTCAGCAACAAAGACGACACCGCATTCGGGACATCGCGTTGAATCAAGGGGGACGAGTTTTTGACAAGCACCGCACTCTCCAAGAGCCTCGTCAGAGACGCCGGAAAATTTGGTTTTACACTCGGGACACTCGGCAGAATCGAGGGGAATTACCGTCCGACATGCACCGCACTCTGCCATGGGCACGTTTTCCTTTTCGTCGTCTGCCATGCTTCCACCGTTAACTTGCAGGACGACGGACAATATAATGCTTGATGGATTATCGCCTGTTCTTGAGGAGTAATTCCATAGGTCGCCATTGTTCACCAATAAACGGGGAGACGGGATGCGGGGGTTGTTCACGGTTGATTCAGTAGACCCGAACATCGTGTATCCCGCCATAGAATCTCAAGACGGTCAAGACGGTTCGCTGCATTGTTACAGTCGCCTGCCGATGCGCCAACTGCTTCGACATGTCTCGACCAACCGAGGGGGATTGTGGTGGATTTCTGAGCAGGAAGAGGAAACTGCCGTACGCCCCGATGCCGCTGAAGTGCTTGCCCATCTCCATCGCCATTCACCTCTTGAAGGCGACATCGTCGTGATCGATGCACTCCAATGGATGCTACAAAACAGCGGCGAACGGAACGTTCTCGATGCATTGCAACAATTGGATTCATTTTCAAGAAGGATTGGTTTTGCCGTAGTTTTCCCGGTTGAACCCCTTGCTTTTGAGCATCGATTGTGGGCACGAATCCGCACGCTTGCGCCGCTTTTACCGAACACCAAGCAACCTGTTCAAAACGGAGTATTGGACAAGGAGGCACCTGAGGCTACGCCAGCAAGTGATGGTGAAGAGGAACCATCAACGATGAATGCCACAACCTCTGATGAAATCGCCTCGCCTGAGCCCCATCCTCCAACCGTTGTTCATCTCGTCTCGCTCCCTCGGAAGGGCTTCTCGGTAAGCCTGTTGCAAAAACGGATGCTTCAGTGGAAGCGCATGGGCTTCGATTTGAGTGAACTTGAGCCTGCACTCGCCTTCGAGGACTTGGACAGAGCGCATGCGTTGTATGCTCAGACCGAACAGCGAATTACCGGTGCAATCGATGTCTTGCGGCGTCTTGAAGCACACGAATCCTCCTTTACGGTCACGGAACGCGAACTCCACGGATACAGGCTGATGAACTTGATTGACCTCGAAGCGACGAAAGAATTCGTGGAGCACGCGATATCAACGCGGTAGACGCCCATGCTCCGCTTCCAACCGAGAGAGCCACCGACCTGCAAGCAATTCTTCAGCGAGTTTCATCAGCTCATCCGATGTCGTACGGTCGCCTTGGAGAGCAGGTGCGACGGTCCGGACGAGACGTCGCAACCCTTCGACATGAGGGGATGAGGGGACAGAGGCATGCTCCAACGCCTCGCAGGCAACCAAGAGTTCGCATGCAAGCACTTCGGCAAGCCTTCTGACACCCGAAAGCAAGTTCCACGCTGCCGTTGCCCCCATGCTCACGTGGTCTTCTTGGCCTGCGGAGGTTGATGTCGAGAATGCCGAACGGGGACTGGCCTGCCCGTGGAGTTCTGCGAGAGCGGCACCGGCCACGTACTGGACGATCATCAAACCCGATTCGAGACCGCTGTTCAAGGCGAGGAAGGCCGGCAATTCGCTTCTCGTGGCGTCCAGCATTTGATCGATTCTGCGTTCCGAGATTGAGCCCAATTCAAACATGGCCAGGCTCATGCCGTCACAGGCCAACGCCACGACCTCACCGTGGAAATTGCCCTGCGATTTCACTTCATGCGGACCCGGATTGGTCGGATCGGGGAAGATAAGCGGATTGTCCGTTGCGCTGTTCAATTCGATGTTGAGCATCTCGGTGAGGCGCTGGTAGGCTTCGTAAACCGCCCCGTGGACTTGAGGTGCACAACGGAATGAATACGGATCTTGGACTCGGTCGCAACTGGCATGCCCGGCTAGAATTTCAGAGCCTTGGAGAATGGCCCGCAACCGTTCAGCAACCAACACTTGGCCTGGGTGCGGGCGAGCCTGATGGATGAGCGGGTCGGAAGGGGTGAGGCTGCACGATCGTGCGTCCATGGAAGCCGATAAGATGAGGTCGGCGAACACCATCATGTTGGCCAAATGTTGTTGGGCGAGTGTTGCAAACGCCGTCATCTGACTGGTGCCGTTGATGAGGGAAAGCCCGTCTTTTGCCGTGAGTTCAACTGGAATCAATCCTTTTTCGAGCAAAACTTCCTGTGTCGGAACCCTCCCCTCATCGGACAAAATGTACCCCTCGCCCATCAAGGCAAGGGCGAGGTGTGACAACGGGGCCAAATCCCCGCTTGCGCCCAAGCTACCGATTCTTGGGATGAAAGGGTGAATGTTGTGATTGAGGAAGGCCACAAGTTGTTGAATGCATTCGGCTGAGATCCCCGAGTGCCCCTTGCACAGGGAATTCAAACGGACGAGCATCATCGCTCGGACCGAACGTGCATCCATTGGTTCGCCAAGGGCCGTGGCGTGGGAACGGATGAGATTGACTTGGAGTTGAGCAAGGTCTTCAGGCGATATTCGTTCGCGGACGAGGGCACCAAACCCGGTGTTGATGCCGTAAACCGTTTCTCCAGAAGAAACAATTCTGTCAATCACGGCTCGTGCTGCGTTGATGTTGGCCCAAGCACTTTCGGACACCGTCACGGTCGCTTTTCCCTCTGCAACAGACAAGACCTCCGGAAGTGAAAGTGTTGTGCCGTCGACGACGACCGCGGTCTCGGTCATGGAAGGGCGCCTCCAAAATATTGTTGCAACAGACTTTCCTCAACGATATGGGGTAAGGTAATTTTCAGGTTTGATTCTAGTTCCATGGCCCGGATACTTGCTGACCGTGCACCGGAATTGCGAGCCCATGCTCTTCGGGCAACGCCGTTGTTGACGTCCCAATGAAGCATGCTCTGCAAACGTTGCTCGGCTTCATCACTCCCGTCAAGCAGCATGCCAAATCCACCGTTGATGACTTCACCCCAACCGACACCTCCACCGTTGTGAAGGCTGACCCATGTGGCTCCTCGAAACGCATCACCAATGACGTTGTGCACGGCCATGTCCGCAGTGAACATTGAACCGTCTCGGATGTTCGCTGTTTCCCTGTAGGGGCTGTCTGTACCCGATACATCGTGATGGTCACGCCCCAACACCACGGGTCCGATTTCACCACGCGCAATCGCACGGTTCATGGCAAGCGCAATCTCTCGCCTTCCGACATCATCGGCGTACAGGATTCTCGCTTGGCTGCCGACGACCAAGTTGTTGTCTCCAGCCCGTTCAATCCATTGCAGATTGTCACGAATTTGCTGCTTCACGTCCGGAGTTGCCTTGGCGAGCATGCGCTTGAGAACCTCTGCTGCAATGGCATCCGTTCGGGCGAGGTCCTCGGGCTTGCCGCTGGTACAGACCCAACGGTACGGACCGAATCCGTAGTCAAAGCAGATCGGCCCCATAATGTCCTCAACATACGAAGGATAGCGGAAACTTCCATCGTCGTTCATAACATCGGCACCTGCACGAGAGGCTTCAAGCAGGAAGGCGTTGCCGTAATCCCAAAAGTACATTCCATTCGCAACCATGGTGTTGACCGCTTCAGCATGGCGTCGGAGGGTGGATTGAATTTCAGATTTGAAGGTTTCAGGGTCCGATGACATCATGGTGACACACTCGTCGTAGGTTCTCCCAACCGGAAAATAGCCACCCTGATACGGATTGTGGAGACTGGTTTGGTCACTGCCGAGGTCAACCTTGACGTCACGATGCACCAAGCGTTCCCAAAGATCCACGATGTTTCCGATGAAGCCAATGGAAATGGCTTCGCCCTTGCGAGATGCGTTCAACATCATGTCGATGGCAGCATCCACGTCATCCGTTACATCCGTCAACCAACCTTGTTCGTGGCGTTTGTGTGCCGCGTGTGCATTTGACTCTGCAATGATGCATGCTGCCCCGGCAATCGTTGCGGCTTTGGCCTGAGCACCGGACATGCCTCCCAAGCCGCTCGTCACAAACGTGATGCCCGCTAAGTCATCGCCTTCGGGTAGGTCAAGATGCAAGCGCGCTGCGTTGAGCAAGGTGATGGTGGTTCCGTGAACGATGCCTTGTGGACCGATGTACATGTACGAACCTGCCGTCATCTGCCCGTATTGCGTAACGCCGAGGGCGTTCATGCGCTCGTAATCCTCGGGCTTGGAAGAATTGGGGATCACCATCCCGTTCGTGACCACCACACGAGGTGCATCTTTGTTGGACGGAAAGAGCCCCATCGGGTGGCCCGAATACATCACCAAGGTTTGTTCGTCGGTCATCTCGGAGAGGTATTTCATCGTTAGTCGGTATTGGACCCAGTTTTGGAAAACAGAGCCGTTTCCACCGTAGGTGATGAGTTCGTGGGGAAATTGTGCAACGGCAGGATCGAGGTTGTTTTGGATCATCAACATAATGGCTGCAGCTTGTTTGGATTTCGCAGGATACGCTTCAAGGGGATAAGCGCGCATCGGTACTGAAGTGGGTCGAAACCGACGCATGAGGACCCTTCCGAAGGTGTTCAACTCCTCCAAAAATTCGGGAAGGAGGGTTTCATGGAATTGTTCAGGGATGTAGCGGAGGGCATTCATCAAGGCGAGTTTCTTTTCGCTTGGAGTGAGAATCTGCCTTCGACTTGGCGCATGGTCCACTGTCTCGTCCAATGGTTGGGGAGGAGGCAGCACTTCGGGCATGCCTTCGAGAATATCCTGGCGCAAGAGCGCAACGAGGTCCTCCATGTTGAAAGGTCATGGTTGGATGTCTTTGAGGCTTGTTCTCTTCATTTGCTCAAGGACCGTTCGTGCATAGGCTCAAGAACATCCCATGCGACCCATAAACGCTGGAGGCGTGTGCCATGGATGATGGACAATTTGTGGATTCCCAACACCACACCGCCCGGGAATTCAACATCGTGTTGGGCGCCACAATGGCCGTTTCCCTCGTATTCCTCTTCTTGTCTGCCGTTTTTGGCGAGGCACTCGTTGACCTGTTGGTGGACGATGATGAATCATCGGACGTACGCGTTCCCGTTTGGGAACGCTCCACGTTGCCTTACAAAACCGATGGGGAGTTTGGCGTTGCACTGGAAGTTGGTCCATACGAAATCCTGCCCACTGAAAACGAATGGAATTCGACCCATCATTTTGTTGAATATACTCTCCCAATCGAGGAGGGCGGGGCAGCCCCCAACGGCCTCATCAGCCTCGCTGTTTGGCGCCCAAACGTCCCGGAGGGCGTGAAGGTACCCGTGATAGCAGAAAGCGGACCGTATTTCCAAGAACCAAGTGTTCAGACGCCGACCATCGAAGTTCCCGGTAGCTGGCTCGGTCAAATGTTCATTGACCAGATCCTGCCCCACGGGTATGCCTTTGCCCAGATATCGGTTTCAGGCACCGGGCGATCAAACCACTGCATGGATTTGATGGGGACGGCTGAGCAACTTGGCAACGATGCAGCCGTTCGTTGGTTGGCGGAACAGTCGTGGTCGAGCGGTGCGGTGGCGCTCATTGGAAAATCATACGATGGAAGCACACCGTGGCAAGCTGCTATGTTCGGTTCGGAACACGATTATCTGAAAACCATCGTTCCGATTTCCGGACTTATCGGCGTCAAGGAACTCATGTGGAAAAACGGTTCCTCGGAAGCCAGAGCACCCATCATGCACAATGGCGTCTACGGCTCGTACGGTATTGACGGCGACGAAGAGGACTACCAGAACCTATGCCCGGATTACATCATCGGCCCGGGAACCGGCGTCGGTGCATGGGCTTGGGGGGGCGAAGCCGCAGGCGATTATTGGGCTGAACGGTATTTCCTTGACAGAGTTCTTGAAAATTACAAGGGAAGTGTCTACTTAATTCAAGGCATGCACGATTGGAACGTTGACCCGCACATGGCCATCCCAACCATCAACAAACTGATTGATGCAGGGATTGAGGCACGAGGTTTGTTCGGCCAATGGGATCACGATTACCCCGACCGCCCCGTCCAACTTGACGACCGTTCAGACCTCGGTGGCCGAGGCGGTGAGGCATTCCCGGAAATGATACGCTTCGACTGGATGCAAGACATGCTTGAATGGTTTGACTATTACCTCAAGGACATCGGTCCCCAACCGGGTCAATGGATCGAAATTCAATCAAATCAGGGTTCTTGGAGAATTGAAGACCGGTATCCTCCTTCGGACACAACCGAACTCCTGTTTGACTTAGGAGGTAACCTCTCCCTTGTCGACGGCTCAACAACGGTGTTGCCTGATGCCTCATCCGGGCCGGTCTATGAAACGGAACCTCTCCAGACGGCGTTGCACATCAGCGGATTGCCTCGACTTCACGTTGAGGTGACCACGGCCTCCGTAGGCGGCCAACTCTATGCGTTGCTCGAAGATTGTGACGAACAAAACAATTGCATCCACCTCGCCCACGCCATCATGGATCTGCGCTACCACGAAGGTGGAGATGAAGTGCAGACCTGGTTGCCGGTTGCCGAGACGATCACCGCCAAAATGGAATTCTTTGCCATGGATGCAGAAGTTGCTGCCGATCACACCCTCCGCCTCAGCCTTGCGTCGACAGGAGAGGACTACTTGCCTGCCAGCACGTCATCGGTCGTGTTTATCCAAGAAGGCCAGGGTTCAACCCTCCAACTTGATGTCTTTGAACCCGCGGACCGCAGGTACTTCACGCCCCCGGCATGCACGCATGAACGCTGTTTATCCGTCGACTAAAGGCTCGTTGCTTGGTTTCCAAGCTGAAAATCCGATGCCGGATACCACCATGATGGACGAAAAGATGAGCATGCCTTGTTGTATGGTCAACGCTGTGTTTTCCATCAGGTAGCCCGCTGCACTGGTCGAGCATGAGAACGCAACCGACAAAATGAGCATATCTGCTGAAAACACTCGGCCACGAACCTCATCCTCAACCCAACGTTGCATCATGATGGTCGAGAGAACCCAATTCGCACCGCTGGCGCTGTGTGCGAGGATGACGAGGAGAACGGTGAGCCATAGGGAAATGTCCAATGTGGCACCGACGAGCAAGTAGAACATGCCTGAAACCACAATGAGTTTTCCAACCAAGCCGGGCCAGTGGTCTTCGTTTGTGAACAGCGACCGTGCAATGACGGGTCCCAAACCGGTGCCCACGCCTCGTGCAAAGAAAAAGAGGCCAAAACCAAATGCTGCTCCGAACCCTTCTACGTTTGCCCCCAGGAGGACCAAGTAGACGCCTGCCAATCCTCCACCGGCGACGTTCCACGAGGCTTTGGCAAACACGATACGGAACAACGGAGGTTGACTTCGAATTCTCATCCAACCGTTTCGAATGTTGCCCACCGCCGTTGAAATCCAAGGTCCTTTCAACGAGGGGTCAATGGTCTGAGGGAGTTTGAGGTTCACCAAGAAAATCGTTCCGATAAGAAAGGTGACTGAATCGATGATGAAGGCTGCGTCGGTGCCCCATATCGACACCACGACTCCCCCGAGCATGGCACCAATGCACAAGGCGGTGGACCAGGAGGCTGCATCAAGAGCGTTCGCCGTCGAAAGATCATCCGGGTCAACAACGTTGGGCAAAGCGGCTCGCTCAGCCGTCATGTAAACGCCGTGAAGAACCATCATGAGGCCTGAAAGACCGATCATCCAAACAATATCGCTGCTGTCGTTGACCAATAAGAAACACAACGCCAGAACGGCTTGAGCCAAGTTCGACCATATCATGAGCCCCTTCCGGTTAAATCGGTCGGCCATCAATCCGATGATGGGTTGAAGGAGGGCAAAACCGGCCATTCGCACCGTGAACAGCAAGCCGAGAAGAAATTCGCTGCCGGTGTATTCCAAAATGAGGAAGAACAGAGCGATGGTGTTGAACCATTCTCCCATCATGGAGATGACGGCGGCAATCCATAATTTCCGAAAGTCCCGATTCTCACGGACAAGTTGAACGTATCCACGAGAACTCATTCCTCTTCCCCCAAGTCATGCGCGGACCCGGAGGCGGTTAAGGTGCAGACGATCCATTTTGAGGTGGGTGTGTTCGAGACATCGGCGGTTGAATGGAGCGGAACAAGCGCATTCGCTTCGGGGAAATAGCTTGCTAGATTCCCCCTCGGGATGTCATAGGGGACGAGTTTCCAAGTTTCGGCAAATCGGGTCTCGCCGTTGAAATGACTGGTGATATCGACGGACTGATGCGCTTTCCATCCTCGTTCAACCATGTCTTCGGCGTTCATGAGCAATACACGTCGGTGACCGTGAATCCCTCTGTATCGGTCATGCAAACCGTAGATGGTGGTGTTGTACTGGTCGTGGCTTCGCAACGTCATCATCACGTAGTGTTTTGGTGGGACGTCGATGATTGGAAGAGCGTGGGCGGTAAAATTGGCTTTTCCGTCGAGCGTAGCGAAGCGTTGTTCATCCCGAGGTGGATTGGGGAGGGCAAAGCCAACTTCGCCTCGAACCCTTTCGTTGTAGTCTTCAAAGCCCGCTAAGGATGCTTGCATCAACTCCCGGATGGCGTCGTAATCGGAAGCAAGGTCCATCCACTTCAGGGGTGATTGCTGGAGCGTGGCTTTTGCAAGGGAGGCAACAATCCAAGGTTCGCTTCGCAAATGGGAGGAGGCGGGTTTCAATTTTCCTCGGGAACGATGAACGATGCCCATCGAGTTTTCGACCGTCACAAATTGTTCACCGGTTGCTTGGACATCCAACTCCGTGCGGCCTAAACACGGCAAGATAAGGGCCTCGTTTCCCGTGACCAAATGAGATCTGTTCAGTTTCGTCGATACTTGAACCGTCAACCCAACGTTTGAGATGGCCTTCGCCGTGAAATCGGTATCTGGCGTTGCGGAGAGGAAGTTTCCTCCCATGCAAAAAAAGACATCCACTGCCCCGTCTGCCATGGCTTGTATCGCGTTGACGACGTCGTAGCCATGGTCTTGAGGCATGGGGATGCCAAGCCCTGCCTCAAGGCCATCAAGAAAGGCCTTTGATGGTGCTTCCCAAATGCCTACGGTTCGGTCGCCCTGAACGTTTGAATGCCCGCGAACCGGGCAAAAACCAGCCCCTCTTCGTCCGACGTGCCCGTTCATCAACAACAAGTTGACGACTTCTTGAATAACGGCGACACCGTTTCGATGTTGGGTAAGTCCCATGGCCCAACAAGCGATGGTTGCTTTTGAATTTGCAAGCATTGTTCCGGCGTGTTCAATGGTCGCCCTTCCCAGTCCAGTGTCTTGAGATATGCGCTCCCATGACACGTTGTCTGCGGCTTCTACCATTGAGGCATAGTGGGATGTTTTGGTTTCAATAAAGTCGATATCAACGGCGTCGTGTTCCAACTGGGTTTTGATCAGGCCCTTCATGAGCGCAGCATCGGAGCCGATTCGAACTTGGAGATGAACATCTGCAAGGGTCGTTGCATCAAAGTCCAGTTTCATGTAGTCTTGAGGATGTTTGAACTTGGCAAGTCCGGCCTCGGGAAGCGGGTTGACATGGATGATTTTCGCTCCGTTTCGTTTGGCATCCCGCAAAGCCGTAAGCATCCGCGGATGGTTTGTCCCGGGGTTTTGACCGATCACGAGAATGACATCAGCATGATTGAAGTCGTCCAACGTAACGGTTCCTTTGCCAATACCTATGGTTTGCCCCAGACCCTTGCCGCTGGATTCGTGACACATGTTTGAACAATCGGGAAGATTGTTGGTGCCGTGTGACCTCACAAAGGCTTGGTAGAGGAACGCAGCCTCGTTGCTTGTTCTCCCAGAGGTATAGAATACCGAACGATCGGGTTTGGAAGCGTTCAATTTTGCAGCGATTTTTGAAAAAGCATCCTCCCACGAGATCATGGCGTAGTGGCTCGCACCCTCGGCCAGATAAACTGGATGAGAGAGGCGCCCCAGTCGGTTGAGTTCGTAGTCACTTAGCCTCGCCAGATCACCAACGCTGTTGCCGCTGAAAAATTCTGGTGTAACCTTGGCTTTCATCGCTTCGTCAGCGACGGCTTTTGCACCGTTTTCGCAGAACTCGAAGCTCGTTCTGTGTTCCGGGTCGGGCCAAGCGCAACCAGGGCAATCAAAACCGTCCTTTTGATTGACCATGCTCAAGGTTTTGACGGTCTTCGAAATGCCCATCTTGCTGATGCCGTGAAGACTTGAGGAAAGGACAGCGGGAAGACCAGCGGCCTGAGATTTGGCTTTCTTCAGCCGAAGTTTGTGATTGTCGGGTGGCGTCCGTGCGCTTGGTGCTGGTCGCATGGCATCGCCTCGTTCACGGCTCGTGCCTGCCCTTCTCAATCCTTCCCCTGAAAGCGGCCTTGAACGGCGCCAATTACGGTCCCTTTTCCTTCTCGGCCAAAGGTGACCAGCGTTATGCCGCATGCTCTTGCCGTTTCGGCTGCAAGCGAAGAGGCGGCACCGATTGATGCGATGACAGGGATGTTCATTCGTGCGGCTTTCGCAACGATGTCCCAACCGCAACGTCCCGAAAGCGTGAGCGCAATGGGTCGCTGTGCTAACCCTGACATGAGATGGGCTCCAACCACCTTGTCAACGGCATTGTGACGTCCAATGTCCTCCCTTACCAACAAATCGCCCGGTTCCAACGAATACAGTAAACCTGCAGCATGCACACCTCCTGTTTTTGCGAAGAGCGGTTGATTTTGATTCAGGAGAGGCAGTGCGTCAAGAAGTTGTGCGAGATCGATTGAATTCAACGGTTCATCAACTCGTCCGGCCACCTGCACCAATGCAGATTGGTCGTCTGCCGTACAAGCACCGCAAGACGTGGTGACCAATCCCTGCCTTTCTGCGACGTTGAATGCCTTGTCGGCCGTGACTTCAACTCTGTGGACGCCTTGCGATGTGTTACGATGGACAGGGGCATGACGGAGCGCTTCTGCACAGCCGTGCTCGCATGCAAAATGCCCGATGGCTAGTGCTTCCAAATCTGCATTCGTAGCCAAAACCGTCGCCACAACGGACCCGTTGAGCGCCAATTGAACCACGCTTTCATCAGCGAGGTAATCTTCGTCCAATTTAAATCGAGACCCGTTCCAACGCTGAACGGCATGACGATGGGCACCACCATCGTTCATGCAGGTCCCCCCTCATCATCAAGGTGGACATCAAAGAATTCAAACTGCAAGTCGACGAGTTCTTGGCTGTTTTTTGCACCGGCATAGGCCTCCAACGGTTCCCTGTTCAATTCGAAAAACCGTTCCCCCCAACGAAACGCTCCCAAGACATCCCGGGCCTGGTCATCTTCACCGATCAACGAGAGGACGGTTGCAAGGGCTTCCGCCGTTGTTAATCGGCTGGGTTTCCCCCAATTGACAGGATTGGCAGCGAGAAGAAGGGGCAGCGTTCGCGCTTGAAGGCGTGTTTGCTTCATCACGGCCTCAACCGAGGCTTCAATGTGGGCCCAACTGCAATCCAACCCCACCAATGAGCCTCGTTGATTGAGCAAAAGTTCGTGGTCTTCCGGACCAAACACCTTGCCGCAAAGCGGTTCGAGGATTATGCCCTTTTTTGGGAGCGTGCGCACCGATTTGTGCAGCTTCAGGTTTCCCCGCTTGCTGGCGAGAACCGCCGTGTTTTTCCGGGGGTCGTCCTGTGCAAGCCACAATGCATGGACGGGAACCTTCAGAAGTTCACCCCATGTTGTTGAAATAATCTCCAAACGTCATGCCGCGTGAATTCCCTGCATTGACAAAACGGGTCTCTTCCGCTTCCCGTTCAACCATCAACTCAATGCCCAACGCAGACTCAAATTTCTTGATAACAGCATCCGTTGGTCGCTTCCCCGACTCCGCACTTTTGATGACGTTGACGGTTTCTGCCATTTCCTTTGCAAGTTGGACCTGCGACAAACCTCGAGCGTTTCGTCCTCGGGCGATGCGCTTGTGAAAATCAGGAGCGAGTTCCTTTTGCCCCCGGGCCATAAGATCGTTTCGCTTCCGAGGTGCCCCTCCTCCGGTCCGTTGGCGAGATTGCTGGAGGCCAGGAGCTTCGCCTTTCGGTCCGAGATTGAGTTTCTCTGTGCATCTTGAACATGCGAGAACTTCGGTTTTTCCCGTCCGAACCTGACGAACGCTGACCTTGACCGCACCGCACAGTTCACATTCGCCCATGAAGACCTACCCCTCGCGACGCCCTTTCAACTCTTCCATTTCCAGTTGTATGGAAACTGCCCAAGGAGCCTTTAAGGACTGTTGACTCGGCATTCATGTTGATACACATGGGTACAGACGTTGAACGAAACGAATCCGCCATGCCCAACACGGCAGAGGAAGACCTGCGCCAACTCGAAGAATCCTACGCTGCACTTCGGGATGAATCGCAACAACTCATCAACGAACGAAACACGCTTGAAGCCGATGTTCGCCAGTTAAGGAAAAAAATAGACCGTTTGGAAGAGAACGTCAACCTGCTCAAGATGCCCCCGCTGATCATCGGGCACATTCAAGACATCCTCGACCACGAGCGGGCCATCGTTCGTTCTTCAAACGGAACGGTTTTCCAGGTCTCGTTAAACCAACGTCTTGAACCGGAACTGCTCAAACCCGGTACGCGTGTAGCGCTTAACCAAGACAGCCTATCCGTGATCGAAGTTCTCCACGAGGCATGGGACCCGATGGTAAGCGGCGCCGAAATGGTCGAAAAACCCACCATCACCTACGATGACGTCGCCGGCCTTGACGACCAAGTTGAATCGGTTCGTGAGGCGATAGAACTCCCCCTCATTAAACCCGAATTGTTTGAAAAAGTCGGCATCGTACCTCCAAAAGGTGTTCTTTTGGTTGGGCCTCCGGGCTGCGGAAAGACCCTGCTCGCAAAGGCCGTTGCAAACCACACCGAGGCGACGTTTATTCGAATGGTTGGAAGTGAGTTGGCTCAGAAATACATCGGTGAAGGCGGGCGCATGGTTCGAGAGTTGTTTTCGCTCGCCAAAGAAAAAGCACCAAGTGTCATTTTCTTGGATGAAATTGACGCTATTGGGGCTAAACGCCTAGACGGATCAACCAGTGGGGATCGAGAGGTTCAGCGTACACTCATGCAACTTCTAGCTGAACTAGATGGATTTGATGCCCTTCACGATGTGAAAATTATTGCAGCCACGAACCGCCCGGACATTCTCGACGATGCGCTCCTTCGCCCGGGCCGGTTTGATCGAGTCATTGAAATCCCAATTCCCGATGAATCTTCGAGAAAAGCGATTCTTAGCGTCCATCTCGGAGCCATGAACACCACAAAAGTTAGCATTGCACGGGTTGTTGAGCGCACAAACGGCTATTCCGGTGCTGAGTTGAAGGCGACCTGTGTTGAAGCGGGAATGATCGCTATTCGGGACGGACGCTCCTCGGTTCGTCAATCCGATTTGATGGACGCCGTAGCGCGGTTGGACAAGAAGCGAAGTCAAGGTTCCACCATGAGGTCCCCCGAGGCTCTTTACTCGTGAACTCAATCAACGAACATTGAAAGACCGATTCACGAGACGCGAACCATGAATTCCCCCTTGGTCGAATGCGTCCCAAACATCTCGGAGGGTCGGGACCTCGACAAGATTGAGCAAATCGTCGATGCGGTCCGCGCTGTACCGGGTTGCACGGTTTTAGGAGTTGAACCCGACCACGATTACCATCGAACGGTCATCACGTTTGCTGGCGCCCCCGATGCTGTAGTGGAAGGAGCCGTGGCGCTCATCAACGCAAGCATTGACCTTATCGACATGTCCCAACACACCGGTGAACATCCACGAATGGGAGCTGTTGATGTGTGCCCGTTTGTACCTCTTCGTGGCATTGGTCTCGATGCGTGTGCAGACCTCGCCAGACAAACGGCAGACAGGATTGCTGCCCTCCATGACATCCCCTTGTTCCTTTACGGCAAGGCTGCGGCGGGCGATGAGCGAACATTGCTCTCGACCTTGCGGAAAGGGGAGTACGAAGGTTTGGAGGCAAGGTTGTCGGGAGGAGAAACCGTACATGGTTCATCGACACGATTCCCCGATGCTGGGGGCCAGAAATGGAACGAAGCGACAAGGCGTTCGGGAGCCATTACCGTCGGAGCACGACCGATTCTTGTTGCCTACAACGTCAACGTTGAGGAGCGTGATGCGACGGTCGCCAAGATGGTGGGGTCATTGGTTCGCAGCAGCGGCCGCCTCTTGAAAAGTGAAAACGGGGAAAAAATCCGAGCAAAGGGCATGCTGCCAAACGTCCAAGGCATGGGCGTCCCTCTTGAGGAATTGGGCATCTCTCAAGTATCCATGAATCTGCTCGATGTGGATGCTTGCCCCCTTCATCTTGCCTTCAAAACATGCGAAAGCATCGCCGGCGATCATGGCGTTGCCTTGTGCGGGAGCGAAATCGTTGGATTGGTGCCACTCCAAGCCATGCTTGAGGCAGGGCGATTCTTTGAACCTCAAGCGGAAAATGACGAGGCGCTCGTTAATGCAGCTGTCATCGGACTTGGTCTGAACGCTCATCACCGGTTTTCACCGCGTGAACATATTATTGAATGGGCCATTGAATCGGAGGTGGGCAATTGAATTGGATGGACATGACATTGCGTGACTTCCAATCAGCGTTGGCCTCCTCCTCGCCCACACCAGGTGGAGGAACCGCTGCTGCCGTTGCGCTCGGACAAGCCGCATCCCTGACGGTTATGGTCTGCGATTTGACCCTTGGAAACGAAAAATGGGCCGACGGGTGGGCCGTTGCTGAAGCGGCCCAAACGGTAGCCATTCCACTCTTGAACAGAGCTGGTGAATTGGCGCAAGCCGACAGCGATGCCTTCGACGGCGTTATGGGCAGTTTCAAACTGCCGAAGTCCACCGATGCAGAAAAAACAGAACGCCGAGATGCCATTCGGAAAGCCACTTTGGTGGCTGCGGAAATTCCCTACGAAACCGCACGGTCGGCGTTGGCGTTGATGAAACACCTCCCTGAACTCGCAAAACGAGGAAACGGCAACGCTGTCTCCGATGTCGGCGTGGCCGGTCTCCTCGCCAGCGCTGCAGCAAAAGGCGCCGTTTTCAATGTCGAAATCAACCTCGGCTCCCTTCCCAAAGAATTGGGGAGTGAACTCAGGTCAGATTTGTTGACGCTGAAGAACGAAGTGAAGGTGATTTCACGAGAAATCATGCAAGCCGTGCGGGACCGTCTCGAGGAATGACCTCACCGAACCGTTGAACCGGTTGGCATTTCCCCGTCAACGGTGATGAGGCGAACTGTACCGGAGCCGTCGTCAGCAGCGAGCATCATGCCTTCCGAGGTCACGCCCCGTAAGGGGCGAGGTGCAAGGTTTTCAACAAACACGACAAGCTTCCCTTCCATGTCTGATGCAGCGTAATAGGCCTTCAGGCCGGCACAAATGGTTCGCTCGGTTCCACTTCCGTCGTCCAGTTTAACGACATAGAGTTTGTCTGCATTGGGATGGTCTTCCACGCGAAGGATGCGGCCTACACGTAGGTTTACTTTCATAAATGTCTCAAAATCCACATACTGGATGCCTTCGTCTATGTTGCTCATTTTTTTTCCTCCTGTCTTTTTACCGCCCTTTACACCATGAATCGCGGGCGTTTCTTCGACCGTTTCCTCAACCAATCCCTGCTCTACCTCAAGAATTTCCTCAAGGTCCAGGCGCTTGAACAGAGGTTCCGGTCGCTGGCTTGACCAGCCGAGAGGGGCATCCCAGTTCACGGCCTCGCCCCAAAGAACGTCCTCAACTTGACCTTCCAACCCCAGACTGTTCCAGAGCCGCTGAGCGCTCAGAGGCATGAAGGGGTGCGTCGTGATGGCAAGGAAACGTGCGATGCGCCAACAAAAGGCCAAGTTGGCTAGACTTTCTTCGTGTCCGTCTTGTGGCTCTTTGAGGTGTTTCCACGGTGCTGCCGCTTGCAGGGTCTGGTTCCCGTATTGAGCGACGTTCATGATCCCGCGGAGAGCCTCCTTGAATCGGTGACGCTTTAGGGAATCCGTAATCTCATCAAGTGCGGCCTCCAAATGATGCTGATGCTCGTGAATGCAGGCATGTCCGTCGTATGGGGTGAAGGGGGATGCGTTTTCCAGTAGGGGGAGCCGCTCGCCGAGCGTGAGAACCCTATGGACGAAGTTACCGTAGGCTGCAATCAATTCACTGTTGACTTTCTCGACAAAGTCGGGCCAATTGAAGTCCGTGTCGTGTTGCTCAGGCATGTTGATGGAAAGGTAGTAACGCAGCGTATCGGGGTCGTACCGTTCCAAAAACGAAGGTAGCCAAACAGCGTGTTTTCTTGATTTCGAAAACTGTCCTCCTGCGAGCATCAAGTATTCCATGGCGGGGACGTTCGTGGCGAGTGCGTAATCCATCGGCCCAGGAAGGCCGATTGGATCGGCGAAGGTCTTCCCGTTTTTCGCATGATTGAGTCCCAGAATAAGAGCGGGCCAGATCACCGTGTGGAACGGAATGTTGTCCTTGCCCAAGAAATACAAATGTCGAGGAGCATGTCCGTCTTCATCGAGCGTCCACCACCGCTTCCATGCTTCGTCTCCATCGGGATGGACTTGAGCAAAGCGGGACGCCCAAATTTGTGCACACGTGTAGTATCCTTGCACCGCTTCGAACCAGACGTATACGCACTTGCCTTCCCACGCTTCACCTTGGAGGGGGACGGAAATTCCCCACTCCAAATCACGGGTAACGGCACGCGGACGCAGGCCCATGTCAAGCCATTGTTTGGTCATGGCTCGCACGTTTGATTTCCATACGGCATGGCGGTCGTTTGCATGACCCTCAAGCGCATCTTGAAAGAGGTCGAGGCGATAGAAGAGGTGCTCAGTCTCGCGAATCTCGACCTTGGCATCGGGTCTCATTTTGGAAATTGGATTCCGCAATTCCACGGCCTCATACGTGGCTCCACAGGCATCGCATTGGTCTCCCCGAGCACCATCGGTTTCACAGACGGGACACGAGCCTTCCACGTACCTATCGGGTAGAAAACGCCCCCCGCCCTCTCCATCCAGTTCGAAATATTGTTCGGTGGCTTTCCGTTCAAACAGCCCGGCTTTTTCCAGTGCGACAAAGTTCTCCTGAACGATTCGTTTGTGTTCAGGGTCGCTCGTCCGGTTGAAGAGGGCGCCACCGAATTCAACACCTCTTGTGTCCGTGTGGGTGGACCAAGCGCAACCAAGGTCGTCCAATGCCTTGGCGTTGATGGCGTGAAATCGGTCAACGACCTCTTGGGGATCGACACCCTCCTGTTCTGCGGTCACCGTGATCGGCGTACCGTGTTCATCGGACCCCGACACCATCAGGACCCGATTGCCAAGAGCGCGTTCAAACCGAAATTGAATATCGGGGGGAAGGTAACATCCAGCCACGTGGCCCAGATGGAGGGGGCCGTTCGCATAGGGCCAAGCGACACAAATCAACACGTGTTCGCCCGTCATTCCAACCCCCCTAAGAACGGGGAGTTGCACCCGCTTCTTGAGGTTCACCCCCCACGAGTTCAACACCGATGTTGTTGAGTGAAAGAGGCGTCATTTTGAAGAACCCATCTCTCGTGGAGAGGTATACTCCCAATCGGACAGGGGTCTTGGACAAGCCATGCTCATCGACGCATTTAGCGCAGTTACAACTGCACAGGCAACAGGCGAGGGCGACATTCGTCTCCTGATTTTCTACATAACGTTAGCACTCGGTGTTTCGTTCCTCTGTTCAATTCTCGAGGCCGTCGTGCTCTCCACCCCACAAACCCATGTTAACATCCTCAAAAATGAAGGCAAGAGGACCGCTCAAATGTGGGAGCACCTCAAAGATGACGATTCTGTACGGCCCTTGACGGCCATCTTGACGCTCAACACAGTCGCTCACACCATGGGCGCTGCCGGCGTTGGTTCGCAAGTACAGCAAATATGGGGCGTTGAAGTTTTGACGTTTGCCTCGGCGGTGCTTACGCTTGCCGTCCTCTTTTTGTCGGAGATCATTCCCAAAACGTTGGGTGCAGCCTACTGGAAGAGATTATCCACGCCCTCGGCCTACGTTCTGACATGGATGACCAAATTACTGTTTGTTCTGATCGGCCCCATCCAACTTCTGAAGTCCATCTTGCCTTCCTCCAGCCATTCTGTGGTTACGCGTGATGATGTCGCCGCAATGGCTGATTTGGGAGAAATTGAAGGCGCCCTCGAGACAAACGAGGAAACCGTCATTCACAACCTTCTTCGCTTGCGGGAAATTATGGTTGAAGACGAAATGACACCGCGCGTCGTCCTCAGTGCATTTGACATGAATTCTACCATCAAAGAAATTCTTGACGAAAACACCATCCTTCGATTCTCACGGATTCCAGTCTACGAAGAAAACATCGATAATGTTCAGGGCCTGGTGATTCGCTCCGAGATTCTGATGGCCGCAAGTCGTGATGAATGGGACACCACTCTCAAGAGCCTGATGAAGCCCATTCTTACGCTTGAGTTAGGGTCCACCATCGAGGACGCACTGGACGTCTTGTTAACGAACCGCCAGCAATTTGCTCTTGTCAAAGACGAGTTCGGTGGAACCTCGGGTATTTTGACCATGGAGGACATCATGGAAACCCTGCTTGGAAAAGAAATCGTTGATGAACTCGACGAAGTTGAAGACATGCGAGAACTTGCTCGGGAGCAAGCTGGTCACTCAGAAGACGAGTGAACGTCAATCCATTGTGAGACCAATCGGTCTCGCTCATCGTGTACGGCAGCGCCGGAATGTCTCAAAGATTCGAGATAGTAAGCCGATAGCAAATGCTCTACTCCAGCCTCTTGCATGGTGCTTTCAAGTCGCTGGTGGTGAGCATTCCCCAAACGCTCGTCGGGTTGTGCCTGAACCAAGAGAAGCGGTTCCCGAGGCATCCCCCAAAGGGGCATATCGGCTTCGAGGAGTTGGTACAGCGGTTGAGGCCGTTGGTTGATAGCGTTCACGTGGCGGATGGTTTTGCGAAGCAATACGGGGCGAAGGAAGCGAGGTACGCGGAGCAGACGACACGTTTCCTCGAAAATTTCTGTATAACCCGTCATCGGAGATTCAAACACCCATCCGGCCAGCTTTTCTCCGAAGGCCACTTCATCTCGCCGCTTGCTGATTCGAAGACCGATGAAAGCGCCCATGGAGTGCCCGTAATAATAGACGGGTCCTTCGAACAACGATGGAAATTCATCTGTGAGCCGATTTATGGAGCCGATGACCAACGTTGTTGATTCCTCAGCGGTCCATTTTCTCAAGCGTTGCGAACCCCCGTGACTGGGAAGATCAACCATGACCACGTTCCAACCCTTTGCTCGAAAAGA
>Ga0213867_1000344_pt1 | contig 21071 bp, 14 predicted proteins | sample PICome_12_FD_160120 | JGI IMG/M metagenome (GOLD analysis project Ga0213867, IMG submission 160120) | Coastal seawater microbial communities near Pivers Island, North Carolina, United States - PICO540 | ecosystem: Environmental > Aquatic > Marine > Coastal | place: USA: North Carolina... | reverse complement strand
CCCTTCCTTCCTCGACCAATCAACCTCGATGGAACGATGGTAGGAGACTTCGGATTTGATCCCTTTTACCTCTCCTCCATCCCCAAGAACTTCGCTGGATTCATCCAGCCTCCTCAGTGGGAGGAAGTTGAGGGTATCAGTACTCTTTACTGGATGCGTGAGGCTGAGTTGAAGCATGGACGTGTTGCTATGATGGCCTGGACGGGATGGTTGGCTGCTGATGGAGCGTTCGGGCCTACTCCTCTTCGTTTCCCCGGATCTATTTACAGTGTTGAGAATGTTCCAGACTCCTTCTCCGCACATGACATTATGGTTCAGCAGGGAAGTATGGGGTTCATGCTCACTGCTGCCTTCCTTATTGAGATCTCGTGCGGTGCCGTTCTTGTCCAAGTTGCCAAGGGCGAAAGCGACCGTGAGGCTGGTGACTTTAAATTGGACCCTCTTCGATTCCTCGTTGATAAGTCCAAGGAAGAGGTTGATTTGATGAAGTTGAAGGAGTTGCAGAATGGACGTCTTGCTATGCTTGCCTTCTCTGGTGTTGCCACCCAGGCTGCCTTGGAAGGAGGAAACCACGCCTTCCCTTACTTCTAATTTTATGACTACGAAATAAGAATGAAGACGAGTGGGACAGGAATTTTGAATGGATCATATGCTAATGTGGTGCGAAGGGTGTTGTCATTAATACCCGTTAAACTGCACGTCGGAGGTATGGGTTCAAGTGGTAACGTTGAACCTATTCTTCACACAACAACAGTCAGTCGCAGATCTCTCGCGTAATTGATGTTTTTCGTAGAAAAGCTAATTGCGACTATAAACAATAATTCAGTACAACAAAATGCTTAACTTTGTGGTCTTGACACTGTCAATTCAATAGACCTGATTCTTTTTTTAGCGAAAACGCATACTAAGTAGATTAACAGTCAACACATGATGTTCGCTGCGGTTGCAGGGCTATGACTCATCGATGTAATCGGGCAATTTTCGAGGAGTCAAATATCATCAAAAATATGTTATTCATACATGATCTTGAAATAATTCAGAGAATTGAGTTCCTCACGACCTGAGAAAAAAGTTCACATAAAAAAGCGACCAGGCTCCAAATCCCAAATCTTGTGCGAGGCGAAATTTCAGTCAATGATCTCCCAATAAGTTCCGATATTAATGATCTTGCGTCTTTCAAGATACCGCTTAGGTTGTGCCCCCATTGCGCATTTCCGCTTAACCGTTATCAATATCTCTATTTTCGAGAAATTCACGTTCACTAGTTCCAACTGTATATTTTTTATTGTTAAGATCTATTCTTGTAATAGTTAAAGATCGCAAAAATAGGATAGGACTCGACCTCTTCATATCTCATTGGATCGAAAGAGGTCTTGAATAAATTGTTATTGAACCATGAGTGTCCATATTATGAGTATATGGAGTAACCCCGAAAGTTTCCGACACATGCCACCTAAATAGCAGCATCTTTTTCTATTCCCATACATTACACTCGGCGCTTCATTAATTCATGGTGTGACCTAATTGCTATAAATCACAACGCCATTATTAGAATCTTCTTGAGTATAGCGTAAGTACCTTTCTTTTTGTAGTCCGAAGAGCGATAAGGAGTCATGCTTTCTGTTCCCCACGATTCTGCTGCCGCCTTAACAAAAAATTGATCAACTTCTTGAATCCCTTCTCACAAGCGAATCCATTCCAATCTTTTTGTACTTTTTAGAGTCTTTTTGCTGATTGGATCAAATACTAGAGATCCAAAGCAAGGCGAAGGAGACAAAAGACATATTTGGGCAGATCACCCGAAGCTTAGGTCATTCAATTCACAGATCCACATGTATCGTTTCTCGCCATAATTTGTTTAGAGTGATGGTTGGCAGTTTTCGCTAAGCTTCAGTTATTTGAAAGGAGAAGATGGATAGAACTTTCCAACGACTATAAATAAAGGAGAAGAGACGAGAATCCAAGTTTAGGTCATCCGACGTCAATATCATAGTAGTTGACTAGGCACTGTCTGAAATCCGCACCAAAAAGAATCCGGAGAGTCTCTTGATTAGGAACGCCATAAGTTAAGGAAAAACTTTAAATTAATATGACGAAGATGAAGAGGTTGTCATTCAAAGTTCAAAGTAGTCAAATCCTATATATTCTGTTGCAGCCCTGCTTTGACATCAACACCATCAATTTCTACTTTCCGCTCCTCTTTACCTTTCGTCAAAAGCAAGTTTAGGAGTAACTTAACTTTGTTGCAGGAGAAAAATTCCAATCGAAATTCTACCCCGTAACAGCCAAACCCTTTCGCGTTTACGATACTTCGAGTTAAATGCCAGATGAGTTTCACGTCGTAGATATCGGGCATGAAAGCATGAAATTCATCCAATACCGTAATGTACAAATGTCTCGCAATGTTTAAAGCGAGTTCTCGAAAGGGAACCTTGCTACTATATTAATTGAAAGCCAAGGTACAATTGGATGATACTTCGCGCCCAAACCTGCTGCGGAGTCGGATATAGTTACTCGATAGAGACGTTCTATTTTGTGTTAACTTTCCATACGGGCTTGGAAGCATCATAGTCGTCCAATACCGCATTTATTGGATGGCTCGCAATGTTTCAACCAAATTATAGAAAGGGAAACCTGCTTTCCTGTATTGAAAAAGCAAGGGTGCAGTTGGCAATTGGGTGATACTTCGCGCCCATCCCTGCCGCGGAGTCGGATATAGTTACTTATTAGAGACCGTCTATTTTCTTTATATATTTTTCCCTTGGACATGTATTTTCATTGAAATCCACTATTCCATCCTTCGCGTCATGTGCGAATAGCTGTATTTGCATTAATTGAAAATGAATGACATAAGTAGGAACTCACAAATAACTCCAATAGAAAGTAACGAATAGGGACTGATATTGTTTGTGAAACGTATTTTAGAATAACATCCATTAAAGACTAAATGAAACCATTTCTTTTATATGGAGAAGATCTCATTGCTATGCAGTCTTCAGACCCGTATTCGCGATTTTCGAGCAAGATCGAAACTGTAATTGTCATTTGGAACTGCATGTGTGTCATTTGGAATGTCCTGTGAGTCATTTGGAATGTCCTGTGAGTCATTTCGAATGAAGATCTCACTGAAAACTGCATACGAAACGACCACAAGAAATGAAGACCAATTCACAAATTAATGACATCATAATTTGAGACCAGAGTGAAAGAAATTGACTCCTTGTCCTCTTTCGACTTCCTTCACTTATTACCCAACATTGCACAAGACCAAAAACTTTCGCTTAAATCATAATAAATGATGCTTAATAATCCAAACATTACCGATCAGCTGAATAGATCGACCTCGGGAAAATCGTCAGAAACCGACAACATTAACTGTTCCAAAGTTTATCTCGATTTTTCTCTCGTACCGTCGCACCTCGATGAAACAAAAGCAATCATTGGAACTGATGTCTCAGTATTAGTTGCTTCAAGCGATAAGAATCGAAGCGGTTGCAGTGTACGGAATGTTCTTGTTCCGCCTCCTCCTTTCATGGAGCGCCCATGTAATTATGTCTTTCCAGAAACACTTTTCAATATGCTGAACGACATTTTGTTCAACAGGCCAGAGTTTAGTCATGTGGTTTCGTGGATGCCCCATGGCAGATCATTCAAAGTACACGATATGCCTTCATTTGAAAAAATCTTGATGCCTATTTACTTTCCTCAACAAAAGAAGTACTCAAGTTTTTCCCGACAACTAAACTTGTGGCGCTTCCGAAGAGTCCATGCGAAGGGCCCTGATAAGGGCAGTTACTTCCACTCTTTGTTTTTGAGAGGAATGGCTCATTTGGTCCGAAGGATGCGACGTAAAGCAAAAGTCGGATCAAAGATTGCAAAAGAAGATGAGAAAAAAATCGAGCCCAACTTCTATGCTTTGGAAGAACTTCGACCATTACCGGCGGAAACTTGTGAGAGGAATGTTACACTTGACCACGGTTGCGAGCTTAGCACCAATTTTGATCCAAAACCGGAAAAACAGCAATCCGAACCAAATATGACTTCAGTGTTTGATGATGTGAACCCGAATCATTTTGACAATTATTTACATCAATTGTTCATAGAAGAAAAAAATGAAGAATCGGAATGGCAAAGGACTCACCGTATGAATGAGAGCTACCATGAGGATATATTTTCGGAATCAAGGCATAAAACACCAAATGAGTGTGTTTCATCGTCAAATATTTTATCTTTCTTCCCGAGAGCAGATGATGAATCTCATTTGCCCGATGTTGATCAAATATTGCGTAGGGCCTCCCTTTCTTCGATAGGTACTCCTTACGAAAGGACTTCCTTCAGAGAGTCCTTTAGTTATGGCCGAGAACAAGGTTATTTGAATCTTTTACAGGATGAAGGCGAAAACAACCCTGAAGTAATGATACCATCTTCATCACGTCACTCTGTTCGCCGGCGACCAAATATTGCAGCTAATTACAGTAGAATGTATTCAGATAACTACGATGGCAAGCCGGAAAGATAATGAAGAACTTTATGTTTTGTCATAAAATGTAACTAGCACCGGGCTTCCTAGTATGTTTGTTGTGAGAATTTGCTGGTAGTTCAATAACATATGAGATAATTTACTCTAATGAAACAATTTTTGTTACTTTACATATTATTTGTATCACATACATATTATTTGTACCACATCGCACATGTCAACAAAGTTGTATGATATTTACAAAGCCTGAAATTCAGACATGCCATGAAATCATACGGAAAAGGTCCCAAATTCAAAATAAAAGGGAACAAATTCTTTTTCATTAATTTTTTCGTCTTCCATGTCATCGGGGTAAGGATCATTTCCTTTGTCATCGATCGTCGGCGTTGTAAGTTCATATTTATCCTCTGTATTTATACCGCTGTCTTTAGAGCCATTTCCTTTCTCATCTATCATTGATGTTGTGAATTCGGGACTATCTTGAAAGGCATCACGTGATCTTGACCTTCTTAATGGTTTGAAAGTAAATCGAAAGGGAAAGAAAACAATCCCAAGCTTTCTAGTCCACTCACTAAATAAAAAGCTCCTAATTTGTTTTTGCCATTTTTTTAGGTAATTGCATGAAACTTGAATTGCAGAAAAAGCGTTTTGTATGCTTCGATATTGAGTAACTATTGCTTTTCCACATGCAATATAAAGAAGTGCGTAGGCAATCAAACGGCCAGATACAAGCACTGATTGTGGTGATAGCATTGTTTCTTTCAAATCCAAAAGTGTGAGATACATCGATGACGAAAGAGTGTCAAGCGAATCAAGATGGTTTTTCCTGAATGTACTCGAGTCTCGATGAACAAGCTTTTTTGTCGGCGTACTTATATTAACACCAGATAAGCCAACAATTTTTTCTTCGACAAAACGTGCTAGAACCCATGACAATTGTTCAGGCGTTCGTCGATGAGGAGCTTCGCCCCCTCCAAGAATGACACATCGCAAATTATCATAATCTTCACTCATAAACATCAATTCCGAGGTTTCTCCAAAACCTTGCTTCCGTTTCAATGTATTACCGTCAGAAATAATGCCACTTGGACAATCCACGTGACGTAGTAAGTATTCATCAAGCATCCGATGATGCTTGGGATCAAAATCAAACTCCATTTCATGTAAAAGATATCTTTGAATTCCTTCAAAATTGCCGCACAACATTACGCCAAGAACTTTATCTGGCGCAAGATAATTGGCAGCTTCTAGAGTACTTATTGCACCACAGGTATCACAGCCCACGACGATTGCTCGGCGCCATCGCAGAGCATCTAGGATCGTGCTTACTAATTCATTCCCCAGCATTCTCTCCGAGGAATCGAAAGAGGTGCTATTAGCTGGGAACTCGCATGCGATTGCATTGAATCCTTTTTTACTTAAAGCTTCACCCAACTTAGTCCAATGATCTATATTGCCTCCCAAAAGAATGAAAGGAATGCTGGTATCAATTCGCCTCCTTGCTCTTCCTCTACCAAAGTATCTGTACAAAATTTGCACCCTCTTCGGTCCTTCTTCATCCAAATTGGTCCTTCTTCCGGTAGTATGGCCTGCAGTTGAACCTTCGAAATATCGTTGAAAATTGAATAAGGACGAAGGCATAGATGTATCATTATGACGGTTACCGTGGGCATGGTCAAATTTACGAAGGTCCGAGTGATTCTCACCAAACAATTCATTTGTCTTTTCTACAAAACTGTTTTTTATTTCTTTTCGAGAACGATAATCGCCGCCTTCTGTACCTGACGACGATGTCTCAAGTTCTTCTACTATGGCGGCTTCTAACATTTCGATTTCACTATCGTTCCAGCCTCCTCCCGGTGCCTTCCCAGTAGTTGGAGAAGACTTACCGGCACTCGAATTTGCATGGCATCTAATTTGTATATCCAGAATAGTCAAAGCCATGAAATAAAAGCATATTCGTGACAACGCTTTCATTCTCGGTCATGTAGGATTGTTCAATATGGCGAAGTGGTGCTAGAAACGATCGTTTATGAGCTCTATTCTGAAGGACGCTTTTCAGGCAAAAGCATGCTGTGTCGAAATTAGAAGGAAAGAATCATAATTTAATTTTCATTTTTATCAAGCTAATACCATTGAGTACCGTTGTAAGTTTTTTTGAACTGTAGTTGTAAGGTACACTCGTCGTTCGGAACTGCGTATCATGTTCACCTTTTCGTTTAGGAAACCGCAAGCCACCATAACATTCATTGCGGATAGTTTCTACTATAGGGGCAAGCGATGGCAGTAAAAAGGTTTTTGGAATATTGTCAGCTTACGAAAAAAGGTTGACAATCCATTGTTTCCTAAATCTACTAATAGAAGCGATTTTAATCTGTCTTAACTACAATGGGACATTAAACATGTATTCAATATGTTTTCGAGAATATTGAGTTGTCTAATATTAATTTAAAAGTAGATCTGACTTACTGGTCCCATGGTACTCTTGAGGTACATGGAGCCAATGTTCTGCCACTGCTTCTTCAACAAAGATGCCAAAAAGTTTGCAGCGAGCTGGGTGTTTGCGAAGACCTGTTGCTTGTCCATCTCCACGTTGGCGACAGCAATGTTCAAAGTCATTACCTTCTTCATCTGAAACTTGATAGTGGCCTTGACCTCGTCGATCTTCTCCTGCATGTCATCCTTACTGCTGAGCAAGGTGGGGAACTTACCAGCCTTGGTCAAACCGGGTCCCAAAAGACGAGGGATCTGCTTGATCATATTATCGGAGGCGAGGAAGAAATCATAACGACGGGCAAGTTTCTTGACCAGCTTCTTGTTCTTGTTAAGCTTCTTCAAGTCATCAACACTCATAGCATCAATGTCGATTCGAGCTGCCTGTTCGCAATGTGCTGCATTACCAAGCATACAGCACTTAAGATTAGGGCGGGGGACAGATGGCAACTTGAAGGTTCCACTGAAACGCTTATCACGCTGAGGATCGTAGTTCTTCAAGTTAATCTGAAGCTCAATTGTTTCAGTGAAGTTACGCTTCTTTCCGGGGACTTCCTCGCCTTCGATGATCACAGTCTCACCGGCAGAGTAGGCCATAATACGATCAATGGCATCGTTAAGGATTTGGGAGTTAAGTTTTCCAGACATGGTTCAGTAGGACTATCAGCCGAGTAACGAGGGGCGAAAACTATATTTTTATTTCTATTTAGAAATCAAGTGCAAAATCAGGGTGAGCATCTCGAACAAACTCATGAATGAATAGTAGATCAGCAAAGTTCGCACTATCGTAGCTTCTTCCTCTTCTCATCAAATTGATATCTGACAATGACCATCTCCTTCATCCCCATCAAGAACTACAACAACATCAACGCATATAAAGGTGCAAATAAAAGTTGTAGTTTACAGTCGTGTACCATTGGCATTAGTTCCATGTTAGGTTACATTTACTCACCTTCTCGCGCGGAAAGTGAGAGAGTGTGTGTAGGTTATCTGTGTAGGTGTGTATGTGTGTGAAAGCTCTCATACGTAAAAAGCGTGTGGCTACCGATTTACCACTTACTACACTTTTACATCCTTGCGCAAAACACCCCTCGAGCACTTGTTCGAACTGCCTTCACGTATCATCTTAAAAACGATAGACTGAGATATGAGTGCCAAGATCCGAAAGAATGGAGGAGCAGTAAGTTAAATTCAGTAGACTTTTGCTGATTTGGTGAAGATACTTTGGTTTTTGATGAGGGTATTTTGCCTCTTTGTGGTCATTTGGATCAGACGGCTGTAGTTGGTTTGACTCTGGCTAATATTGAAGTGACGCGTTGGAACTCACACGGAATTTTTCTTAATACCTCAACAGGAGCCCGATGCCTTCGAGGCATCTGTTGCGCAGGAGCTTTTGAATTTGGAGGCTACTAGCACAGAATTGAAAGGAGCACTTCGCGACCTTTACATTACCGCTGCAAAGGAGGTCGATTGTGGTTCAAGCAAGGCTATCCTTTTGTACGTGCCTTTTAAATTACTTAAGAGCTATCACAAGATTCAGCCTAAGCTCGTTCGTGAATTGGAGAAGAAATTCAGTGGAAGGACTGTTATTTTCCTTGCTCAAAGGACTATCCTCGGAAAGTCATACATGCGCAACAAGAAAACTACAGGTCCTATTCCTCGTAGCCGCACCTTGACCAAGGTACATGAGGCGATCTTGGACGATTTGGTTTATCCTACGGAGATCGTCGGTAAGAGAACTCGCTGCAAGGTTGATGGAACCAAGGTTATGAAAGTATTGCTAGAGAGCAAGGATCAGGCTAATGTCGAAGGCCGAATCAGCACCTATGCTAGTGTGTACACTAAACTTACAAACAAGGCCGTTACATTTGATTTCCAGTAATCAACTCGGGGATTGAAGTAAAGTAAACTCTTGTTAAGAAGGTCGTTAATTCTTTCATCAAAATTATTTTCGGATGGGTTTTACAAAACTGAAACGAGTACGTTAACCTCTTATTGCAAAGGCCACTGAAGAATTCTTTTCGTAAAATTTGTCAAGGTCGATAGACACTTACTGTGGAGAACTACAGATAGGAAGGACTCTTGAACTAACTCAGTTATGAACAATGTACATATCCTCAAAAGACTTCCTTGCATATACCGGTACGGTGATTCATGTTTCGAATGGATAAAATTTTTGCTAGGAGCGAGTTTTGTGTAGATTAGGTTGTTTGATTCGTTTAGGTTTTACATGTTGTTATCACTAAAGGTCTAAAGGTGCATTGTGACTGTGGAAAAAGTTCGGACAACCCAACAATTAAGTTAATTTTTAATTTTCTCCTACATGTGCGTGAGTCGGTGGCTTCACTCCCACTAAGAAATTTAATATTTGGAAAAATTACCGTGCTCCCGATAGCGATACAATAGGTGCCTACCACTATACATTAATCATACCTTCGCATATGCTACGAGCGTATGGTCATTCGTTTATAACTGTAGACTCTTACATTTTAATCGGTCTGTATAATTATCAGCTAGTCGCTCCCATTTTATCTTTAGCACAATTTAACAATGATTCCAAATAATTGTGTAAAAGCAATCTAACATTAGCGTGTCAATTATTTCGTTCTTGTGGTTATCTCTGATTTTTTGTATAAGTGGCGATACCTTATGCACATTTTGCATATGCATTGTGTGTTGTAAAAATTGAAGCGAACACACAGACTCGACCGCGACATTCAAATTTGTTGACTCAACACAACTTTACATCCCTCCCATTCCACTGCTTAAATCAACAACCTCATCAAAAGAAATTTCCTTCATGGGAAATCAGACACGATCTTACTTATTGAAAAAATAAATAAACTTGAAATGGTATTCGTACCTCTTTATCACCCACAAAGTCATTGTCTTCAGTCAAAAATAACATACAATGACATTCGTGCCTTTCCCGCATTGGTACACATGGACAGTTCCAAAATCCGTCTTTTGCTTCCTTCTCTTTGTCCTCATAATAACGACAAGGGCACAGAGGTGCTCCTAAACTAACTTTGTGCTCAGCAAGACCCTTAATCACAACCGCTGGAATAGATAGGTCTGAGCAGTACTTCGTGTTCGTGTTTTGAATATATCTGCGTAAATAAAGAGTTTTAATAAAATGTTGGTTGGACTTAAATTGAGTATGGAAAGATTTAAGCAGTCTTCCTTACTTGTTTGAAAAAGAAGTCATTGCTTTCAGCGCCTTCTCAAGTGCTATTTCTCTCTCTTCGGGAGTCATGTTCTCGTCTTTCAGATGAAGCCTCGTCTTCTCTGCCGTTCTCAAAGAACTTACAAACGGTTGATGCTGCTGAAAAGCACTAACTGAATGTGCTAGAAATAGAGGACAAAGTACCGAGATGTATTTCATTTTGGTCTGCCTGGAAAAGAACGATCATGACATAATTAAGGAATAATTGATGGGTATGGTCAAACATAGAACCGCTAAATACCGAAAGTAAATGAATCCTCCTCTATATTCATATAACTCACGTTTATTCAAAGTCAATAACACGCAATCAAGAACACTTTCAATAGATCACGAACAGAAGAGTGCACCAATAGTGTCGACGAATGAATCACCGGTAGTCTAACTTTTTGTGATGCGTGTGACACACGAAGATCTTGTGTCCGCGAGTGAGCGTATTTGTGTGTTCTTCGTCCGTCAACAAAGGACGAGCTGTGGGTACTCTAAATTTATCAAATAGTCGAATTCAAATCAATTCATACTTAGTGAATCCCCAGCCGTTATCCTGTCAAAAATTTTACAACTGTCTCTCTCTTTTCTCTCTTCGAAGTACGACAGAGAATGGTTGTTTTTAGAGAACAACGGAGACACTTTTACGCCGAGAAAGTCGATTGTCACATCTCGATTTACGAGAGTACTTTATCGTTGACGAACATTTTAACCAACATACAGATCTAATTAAAAGATTCGTTCAGCAATCAATGGTTTGTATCAATGGCTCATGCAGATTTGTTTGCGTACTCGCGAGAGATAATATATAAAGACAATACGCGTGGTTTATATAACCAAAGTGTGTTCATTGAGAAAGACACGTGAAAGTAAAAATTGCAGAAGCTGGGAGATCACAGTAAATAAGATCATTAATTCATTTTGATAAAGCTCGAATGTCGTCAATAAAATCAAATGCTCCCTTGACTCCAAGCTTCTTAGCGAGCAACTTTGGTACTATAGGAGAATTTACGTGAGTTACACACACAAGATCTGATTTGTTCGGTTCTCCTGGAATTGATCGTATTACATTAACTCCAAGTAGTATTTCACTTCTTATATTTGCTGAGTCACCTTTACTTTGTGATGCATCACGTTGAAGTTTGCTATTTATTGCACGACTGACGACTAAATATCCATCGTCCTCTCCGTCTTCTTTCGAAAGCCTGCGCGCGTGCATCAAAGTTACAAACTCCATCAATTTTTTAGTTAATGGTGGTTTTGTAATGTTGCGTACAATTTTAGTTTCTCCATTTCCAAAATTACCGACGGTATCAATACCTCGTTGAAATACTCTCGTATCTGTTCGCCCTTGACTTATCTTGTTGTATAATCTTACTTTTGAGCTATCCATGAGAATATTAGCAAAGTTCTCAGGACTCAACGGTATGATAGCCCTAGATTTAATCACGGGTAATTCATGGCCATAGCAATTATCATCAAGGTTTGAGTACCATACTAAAATGTCCTCTCCTAATTCTTCAACGAACTTTTTTGAAGGAGTAAGTGAAGTCAAACGCTTCAATGCTCCTTCAACATCCTTGTTAACAGGCTTCCATCCACGTCCAAAATCATTTGCCATATCAAGTCCACTTTTAGCAAGAGCAGACACAACTTCTACTGAATGAAGCTCATCGCCTTCAAAATCAGCCCAATCTTCACTAGACACACAGGTTTTCCCCGCTGCGGATTGCAACCTGCTTTTATTCACAGAGGCAACCGACTCTTCACTAGGACTACCTTGAAGCGCTGAATCTAAACCAGCTTGTATGCGTGAAGTTAATTCATCACGAGTTTTTGTTTTACATCCGAACTTCTCGCTCAACCCAAACCGTCGGCCGATCGATGCTTCCAACACATTTCCTCGGCCTTCAATCAAAACCGGAAAGAAATTTACTGCAATAAAGGATACCACCCCTGATAAGATCACGGTCTGCCGCATATCAATTACTTGTTCAAGAATTTTTCAGGTGAAGATAACAAAAGAAAAATATGAAATGCTGTTAAATGTTCGACTGTTACTACTCAAGATTATGTAAGAAAGCCAAATGAGGTTTTAGGTTGACACGCACTGATCAAACGACGTGCGACGTACGAGGTGTACAATGTTTTCAGCGTCACTGTCACTTGTCACTTCCGCTTAAAAAAGATTCATGTCATTTTTTCACACAGGAAACACGAAATGATGGTCGATTTTCGAAATTAGACTTAAGAGAAAGTCGATTTATAGGAAAAGTCTTAAATCAGTGCAAATGGAATTTTTCTCTTCGCCCAACTTTCTCGTCCTTCCTCCTTCCTAGCATGGTAAAAATGTACCGGTACTTCGAAGTACTTGTTATGTGTAAATACCGGTACAAAAATAATCCTCATTGGATCTTTCACACTCCTTTCTAACGAGTTGATCCGCCTCTACAATAACCGAAAGCATAAGCTTCAATCCCATAGCTTTTATATTTCGACAGAGCAATGAATAACCGTTTGAAGGACCTTGGTATCGGCACGATAGCTAGTGCCGATTCAACGGGACATGACATCGAGGAAGGCACCGTTGTAAGCGGAGGCGTCCCCACTTCTTCTTACATGCAAGATTTTTTCAAAACTGTGGAATTGATCAAGTCCAATATAAAAATTATCTCCGATGCAACAAAAGAAGTGTATGCAATAAGTGATAAGTCCTTGCTTGCTCATACCTCTACTGAGGAAGAAAAGCTAAGTAAGCAGCTTATGCCTGTTATGGATTCTGCTAAACGTAGCACGAGAGCTACAAAACAACTCTTGGATAAATTGAAGAATGAGAATGACCAAATAAAGAAGACAAAGCCTAAAGGTTTGAGCGAAAGTGATGTAAGAGTAAGGCTAAATTTAAGTGCAACTCTTACCAGTCGATTTGTGGCAGAAGTAAAAGAATATCAACAGGCGCAACACAAGTACAAAGGAGATATTACAAACAAGGTGAAGCGCCAGGTTAAAATTATCAAACCGGATGCTACAGATGCAGAAATTGATGCGGTGTTGAAAACTGAAGGTGGACGTGATGCTCTATACAAAGAGAAGATATTGACTGGAGTTGCAGATCCGATCAAGTGAGTATTTTGTTTATGACTTCAGCGGAATTGGACATCATTGTTGGTTCCCACTAAATTTGCTACCTATGTAATAAAGAGATGCCTACGCACATGTCACTGGCAAATACCAGGATGTATTAGCGTTAGAAGCCAGTATTCAAGAATTGTACCAGTTGTTTAGTGATTTCGCCATACTCACGAAACAACAGGGAGAAATGATTGATAACATTGAACAACAAGTCAGTGAAACTCGTACATATGTTCAAAAAGGTAACGAGGAAATTAAAACGAGTATCCAGCATCAAAAGAGTATTCGAAAGAAACAATGGTAAGCAGTTGTGATTCCTTTGGATTTCCTCGTCACTAACAAGAAGTTGCTAATAATTTTTTCGTTAAAAATTCCAGCTGTATCATTGGAGTTGTTATTATTGGGCTTATTGTTGTTTTATTCAGTAGCGGGGCATTGAACATCGGGTAAACTACATATTTTCACAAAGGTCTTCTAACTGTTTGTAATGAATTATTATTCGACACTATAATGTCCTAGTTTCAAGTTCGCTTAAGATTCTTACACATTTTCGCGAGGCATTCAAGGCACTTTATTGCTCAGTTTGATAACAACATACATAATGTGTAGTAGATAGTCAAACGTAATCTCGGTTCAATTTTCTGTAGCAGGTATGCGATCGGATATGAGTACCAATTACGGTTGTATTCCCTAGATCTCGGAGCGACTTACTTCATTACCAATACAAACATGTTTTTATCAAGAGCGTTTGAATTACAAGTAGTAGGCCTTAACGACGTGTAAACGACAACGTTAATTCATGTCATCCTCCACGAGCTAGAAGGTCATTTGATGGGACCTCATTTATATTCATATTTTTCCTTCACTGTGAGCCCAAACAAGAAGTTCTCTCGCGCAATTGCTTATATGGAGGAAACGTTTCGGGCCTAGATGTATTCCACCAAACCACCTAGCAACAAGAACAAGAATGCCATCTTCCTTCCTCAAAGCTAACAATTCAGCAAGTTTTGAGCCTGCACCCGCTTCCCCATCATCATCGTTGTCATGAACAAGCATTTTATTCCCATTTTTATGCTCAATAGAAAATCTATATGCAAACATGTTGTGTGTTGCTCGCTGCAATTTACTGTTTCCACTGATCAAATTGTTGACAGCTCGTAAAGCCATATCTTCAGAGTTGATGCGACATACAAACGCTTGAAACGTGCTCTTTCGATCAGTAATAAATCCGACATTGTCATCCTTACCAGTTATCCAATCAATATCAACATCGACTTGCTCAACCTCAACTTCAATTGAAGTTTTCAAATTTGTCTCCTCTATTTGTCTTCGCTGTTCTTCTTTGAACTCATCCCAAACTTGTTGAGCGGCCAAGCAGCAAGACAATGCCCCCTCTTCTTCATTTTCGAGACATTCCTTAGAGGTTTGACGAATTACACTCATCACATCCTCCACATGTTTCTTAGGAACTTTCTTCGAGCTTCCAATAATTCGATAGCCTGATAGAAAAATTCCACTCTTCGAAGGGTATCCTCGATGTATTTCCATCTTGACAATAGCCAATGTAATACTCTCAACACCAACATCATCTTTATCGGAAGTGGTTTTTAAATGCATTTCAAACTTGAGCGGAAAACTGAACAATTCTCCATCTTCACTAACATTGCCAATCTTACTAATTTGCACTTCGTCCGGAAATGCAGCTAATACAAGCTCTAAGTCAGCTTTTGCTCGTAGGAAATCTTCATCATTACTCCTGGCATTTTCCATTCTAGTTCCTTCACTTTAGCTAGAGTAAATGATGAATCGTATAACCGTTAAGTACAATGCAAAGTTATATCATTGTCGATCACGTCATACGAGAATGAAGTGTGAGAAGAAAAGCCCGTCAGTGTGAGTGTGAAATGTATTTTCTATTTTAGCCAATGACGTTAATGTTACAAAGTTCATGCATCGATATCGGTGACACCGAAAACTGTAAGCTCCTCTTGCTGTGTTGCTGTTTTACGACCTACCGGTACAGTAAAAATCTCTATCTGCTGTATTTTTATTAACGCGCTTTTACGCTCTCGTACTTCTCTGACATGGACCAGCCTCTCAAATTTTTCACTCAATACATGTTGTAATTGTTGTAATCATATACCGGTAATATTTATCAAGAGAGGGAAGCGACTGACTCTCCAATATACCAACAGAGTCTTCATTTCGTGCCATGCTAATTTTGAAATAACGCCAAAGAGAAAGCAGTGAACCCCAAAATACGAACGCAATTCATGGATGAAGCAATCAACGGCAGTTGGTAGTGGTAATGCCAGAGAGGCTGGAAAAAGGGAAGGTCATGTTTCTATGATGTCGTTATCCGTATTGCGTGCTCTACGGGATTCGCCAGAGGATCCAAGCACAGAATCGGTTGAGTTGTTGGTGGACGAAAACAGCGATGAAGTTTTGCAACCAGAACAAGACGAATATCATCAATTTGATGGACTAAATGTTCGACGGATTGCGCCTGTTCAGGAATTAGGTGATATTGTTGATGCAGAAGGGAATGCCATAACCAGAAATTTGCCGGATGGTCAGTATGAAGTAGAGCTTCGGCCTAGGTATTTAAAACGGACAGATAATTTTTCTACTAATGGATCTTCACCGGAAAAACAAACGCCTCAACGAAGAGCTGTGTTTTCAAAGAGTGTTATGGCGAATGCATCACGGAATGGAATTTCAAGAACACGATCTGATGCTAGCGAGATGAGTGAGGCCGATTACGATGACGAACACGATAACATATCCATCAGAGACTGTGCAGTAGAAGACCTATCCCTGGGGATGAAACTCACAATGTAGGTATTTACTCGTGCCTTTAATCATGCATTAAATTTAGAAATGCACCCAACCCAAAATCTCACGTGCTTTTTTTATTTATAGATTAGAAGGTTTCGTTATTGTTCAGGAAATCACTCCTCTGAGCGACGGACGAGCATCGCCAGCACAGTTGAATGGCTGTATTTCTAGAGGTGATATATTAGTTGCAATAGGCGATAAAATGATTTGTGGAATGCCTTTTATGCAATTATCAGGCTATCTAAAAAAACTTTCATTTGACCAATCAACTAGATCGAAGCAAAAGCTTTTGCTGAGATTCAAAGTGTCAGAGGGCTTGCGCCTTCTTGAAAAACATTTCAATAGTAAAAATGAACATGATGGTAGAGGAATATTAGCAATGGAAGAAAGTGAAGGGGATGCTCTTGTTGACATGTTTATGCCATCACAACTCACATTAGTTGATCAATTTACGGGAATGCCACTCTTTGACGATTCTTTAGTAAAGGAAGAGCAGGCTCCGAAACTCAAGACTGCTCCAAAGGAAGTATCGGTGGCGCATAAAGTTATTGACAAGGACCAAGCCGAAAATTCTTCGAAAGATGTTTCAAATGTAGAAGGAGACAATTCACTTTCTATGATAGCTCCTATATCTATAAACGATCGGTTGGATGAAATTGCTCGTCGTGTGCTAAACACTGTAAAAGAGAATTACTCTGACGGAAGTTGGCGAAGTGGTTTTTATGATCTAGACGAACGTTTGAATTTCTTGTTGAGACACCGTCCATCACTCCCAGATTGTATCGACGATGGAAAGGAGAAAAAACCTACACTATCACAACGTGTAATAATTGGTGAAGAAGCAGTTGCTGGGGCATCTGCGTTGTTAACATCCGTTGAAGCGGCACATCGAGCAATACTTCAAAGATCGTCGTCGTTAATTTCTTTTGAAGCATCGGAACATGAAACTATTCCCTTTGAAAGCGTAATATCACACAATGACGACGAAATAGTCGAGAACTTATTCTCTTCTTATTTACAGATGTTAGAGGCTGAAGGTTTCGATGGCAGCGAAAAGAAGCATGAAGGTATTTTTTCGATCGTTTTCCATGATCGTGCGAACGCGTTACCCGCCGTCGAGTCAACGGATGTTCTATCAAATATCTTACGCCTCTCTAGGACTCAAGATATTGCTAATGATTTTCCAGAAATACTCAATTTTGCTTCAGATCTTTTGATTAATGTCTCGAAAGATAAATTGAGAGAGATGTTAGTTCTCAAAGCCTTGCCAATTTGGTTTAAAACCTTTATACCGTTACCATTGTCCGAGAGAAAGTTGATATGGCCTTTAGATACAGTTGTGACAAATCTACTTGAAGATAGTGTAGCAGAAGTGATTCTTAGAGAGCAGTGGTGAGTGCGTGGAGAGAAACTGGAAAGAAGCGAATTCGACAACCTCATAAAGTTTTCTTTTCATACAGTTGTGATTTGATTACATTCTATTTGGAGCAGATAATTGAATTATCTTCTAGCGAGGAAGTCATTGACTTTATAGCAAAATATGGATCATACCTTAATCTGAATAGTTCGATATCAGTATCGATGGGATCTTTAAAGGCAAAGTTGGTTATCCCCAAATTGGTGGAAGTCGCCAAGCATGATCCATTGTGTCAAAGCGCTGTGGACTACAAATACAAAGGAGAGGTTCGTTTTCCGTTGTGCTATTTTTGTGACACCTTATCTCTAACATCTTTTTTTGCAGATATTATTATTGTCTGTCTTAATGAATTTGGACGAAATCGTTCGAAAGGATGAAGATACCAGCATACTTGTAAGGCTTTATCCAGATCTACAACCATGGCAGGTTGAGATTGCCGCAGGTGGAAAGGAATCCCCATACTATTACAAATATATTTGCTTGCTTCTTGACATTAAAAATGGAAATTATGCCGCGAGAATGAATTCAGATATTGTGGCGGTAAGTTTGGTTAACGGTTTTTCTTGCACATCTCTTTCTCAAATACTGTTCTGGTGTAACTTAGACATACTGTATCCTTTCTTCCAAAACATCGAGTGGCATTTCTAACTTAGAGAAAGTAATTTTGGATGAGGATGGCATGTACGCTCGAGACCTTTTGTTGTTGATGGAACTATCTGTAGCTGTAAAAAGGGATGATTTGGTGATAACGGTGTGTGAAAAAGTATCCCCGGAACAAGTCGAGGTGGGTCCCATTTTTGACAATCTAAGAAAAATTTTACGTCGTAGATTTATGCAAAAATTGAATGGGAAAAATGGTTCAGTTGATGTAATTAGACGTGTTCTTAGTTGCTGGAAACTTCTCCAATCATATCACAACACTCTCAAAAATTGTGAATCTCTATCAAATGAGTTATTTTATATTTTTCAACACCTGGATTCAAACAATGAGGTGACAGTAAAACAGTTTTTGGATGTGGCATCAAACGAGTTCCCCCCACAGAGCTTTATTGATTGTTTAGGCCGCATTGATTTTATTTTATTGAGTACCGAAAAATCTATAATCGAAGGCGTACTAGAGGCTCTGCAGACAGTCACCAAGCAGGCAGTTGTTGATGATCGTCTTAACTTCTCTCATTTTTTGATGAAAGTGCAGCGTTTTAGACATCGAAACCGATCGATAACAGTTGAAATCCGTGAAGACAAAGAAGTCCGAAAAAACTTGTGCCGCGGCTCGGACATATGGAATAGTATTGGAGACGGTACTATTCACATTAATAAGTAGGATAGAGAAAAGTATTTATTTTTCATAAATTTTTCTGCAAGCATACTCGTACGAGTAAATTACAACCGTATTATTTACCCACTCGAAATGTTGGCAATTTTTAAACTGAGGTGTTCTTGATTGAGTCTCATCCACATTTTCATTTTTAAATCAAATTAATTTATGATCATTCATTGGTGAAGTGTGGCTCCTAGAAGACAATTAGAATTTGTTATATTCATATCGTATTCATCATTTACTCACTGTAAATGTTACTATTCATCTATGATCTTTTTTATACATCAAGCTTAAAACAGGCTACCAGTAATTATTTGAATCCCATTTGCCGTTTATAGGCGAGCTGCTCCTGGATTGTTACTCTATCATTCGTCCAATTTCCCGAACTTGTGCGTCTGACGAATCGAGGTTTGCGTTCGCCAAAAATTTCTGTCAAATTACAGGATTCAATCGGTGGAAAGATGGTCTCTGGATCCACGCGATCCGGCCCATCTTTAAACTGTCGTTCTAACGCCGGTATAAGGTTGGCGCTTTTGGCCCAGGCTGGTACACGCTTTTTCGGTTTACCACAATCCGATTCGTCACTACTGTCATCACAAGAATCACTGCCGTCATGATCACTCATTTCATAAGTGTCCATGGGAGACAACGGGTGCTGCTTTTGCTGCTGAAGGGCCTTTTGCATTTTTAACCTTTCCTTTTCCTCACGTTCCTCACGCAGTACCTTTTCTCTAAGTTGTTGCTCTTGAAGTTTTATCATTTGTTCCCTTTTTTGCTGCTTTATAGTGGTGGAAGATTCTTTCGTTACAATCTTGTTGTGTTGCCGAAGAGGTGGGGCCTTGATGGCCGAAGAAGAAGACAACGATGAGGACATCATCATGGGTTTATTCTTAGTCAAGGAGAGCGGTGGCTGTGGTATTTGCTGTTGCTTATTCTCCCTGGCCCGTTCCCGCATAGCATTGAGCAGATCACGCTGTTTCTTAGTCTTTTGTTCAATCGACGATAGTGCTGAAGATTTAAGAACGCTAGATGATTTCGATACAGACGACAACAAGGATGAACTAGATTTGTGTGAACTTAACAACAGCTGACTTGGAATCTTGGTTTTACCCGAATTGGCAGCAGCGGCATCTTTTTTGGCGCTGGCCGATAAAAATTCGTTACGTGCTTTGCCACGCATAGCTTCCAATCGAGCCTGTTGCTTCAGTTTACGTTCTGCCTTTTTCTTGCGTGCCTCTTCGTCGTCGTCTTCTATCGAAGCATTGGACGATGAATTTGTATTAGAGGACAAAGTAGAGGCAGATGATGACGACGACACTTTTGCTGCTGCTGGGGGAGGAGGCATTTCTGAAACAGGATCGACAACAGTACCTTTGCAGTCATTATGGGATGATGTTGGAAACATGGATGCAATGGGTTTGGTAATCATATTCATAAGGCTCATCGTTGTAGTGGAATTGTTTTCCATATTACTGATAGTCTTGGGTGATGGATCAGAAGTAGGTAGTGGCAGCACATCGTTCTTGCTCTTGGTAGTAGCATCCCCTATATTTTTACTTGCAGGCATGGATTTAATTTCTCCATCTTCCATTTTTTCCTCTTCTTCCTCTTCCTCCCTTCCATCAAAGAATTGAGTCTCTGTCGATCGAGTTGATGATAAGGGTTCTGGTTGCTCTTCCTTTTTATTCAGGACGACTACATCAATGGACATACGGTTTTCTTTTTCACATTCCTCTGTTACGTTTTCAGTAGGAGTTTCTTTCTTCTCTTCCTCTTTCATTGTCACCCGACTAATATGTTCCAGCAAACGTTCCTGTAATTCTGCCTTACGTCCTGCCGTACTTAGGCCAAGCTTCTTCAGCTCTCTACGTAATTGAGTTACTTTGAGTACTGAGACATCAATATCATTCTCTTTTGGTGGTTGTAAATCTCGTTTTTTCTCGAGTATCTGCTCTTTCGGTGGTTCTTCATTCTTCTTAGGTGCCTGCTCATTCGTTAGATTTTCTTCTCTTGATATTTCCGTCTTCAAAAGATTTTCATCCTTTACCTTCAACTGCTTTACGGAAACTGTTGCCTCATTGCTACTCGAATCATCTTTATCCAAAGATTCATGGGCCGCAATAATCTCCGCAAACTTGCGCTTCTTTTCCTAAGGTGAACATTCAGAAAATAACTCATC
>Ga0213867_1000341_pt1 | contig 21275 bp, 33 predicted proteins | sample PICome_12_FD_160120 | JGI IMG/M metagenome (GOLD analysis project Ga0213867, IMG submission 160120) | Coastal seawater microbial communities near Pivers Island, North Carolina, United States - PICO540 | ecosystem: Environmental > Aquatic > Marine > Coastal | place: USA: North Carolina... | reverse complement strand
GATGATTCGAAGGGCTTGGTTGAAGTCAATACCCGCAGTCTGCATCTCTGCGATTTCGTACTCAGTTTGGTAGATAATTCGTGCCATGTCTCAATTCCTCATCTCAAATTACGTAGTAATTATCTCACGAATTGACACTCCCGTCAATAGGTAATTTGTCACAAATTGAAGTTTTTTTAGATTATTTTGTTCTAAAAAGGAAACTGCTTAGAAGTTTTGAACTCAGTCAGATAGTCTTCGGGAAACCCCAGACTCTTCATCACATTAAAACTGTGAGGATTCTGCAACTGGTTGTGGCAGTATTTTGATCGTGCCGCCATGAAGGGCACTTGGGGAATCATGGGTTTTGAACGTTCGACTGTACTGAACCACCATTCAAGGTTATCAATACCCATTGTCGCATACTCAAGGATCTCATCTTTTTCAGTGATGTTTCCTGCAGCAAGCATGTTTGGTGAGAAGATTTCTTTCGCCCAATCAGGCAATTCTCTTTCACGTTTTACCTCTTTGCGTACCATCTCGGCATCGTTGTATCCAGTGGGTGACAGATCATGAAAACAACCTGTGACCTTTTTCTTACCACACACAACATCGAAACCATAGATGGGCATCGGATAATGTGTCTTTGCATATGCGTTGACGTGCATCATCCAGATACCATGAGATTCTCTTTTATCGACCACACTGATATGACCAAGTTCTAGTTTCTTGCTCTTCCAATACCAGTTATAGTGGTTGTATTCTTCATAATGATCGGGACGACCACCTTCACAATAGAATGTGAATATGCCGGTTAATTCTTTCTTCAACTCAATGAAGTCATCCCACATTATTTAATTCCTCCAACAACCTGCGGTGATACTTAAATCCTTCATGCACTTGATCGAAATCAATCTCTTCTTCTCGAATTGCCTTGATACAGTCTTGGCGATCCTCGAAGAACCACATCCATGTCATCTCTGGATTCTTTTCTGAAATGATCGACCCACCAAATAACATCGCCATGTAGTTAAGGTAAACGTGCGACATCCACTTCTCACGATAGTCTTCTGCACCAATGATGTAGTTGATATAATCCTGTGTAGCTCTCGCCATCCACTTACCGTCGAGTTCTTCACCTAATTCTGCAAGGCACTCTTTTATTTTTAGACATCGATATAGTTCTGGATGTGGAAGTTGATTTAAAGAGTCTTCCATCGCCTGAAAAATGAAGTACTGATTATTCATGTAGGCGACCATTTGATGATGTGTTAGTTCACCTTTGAACAATGCTTGTGAGAACGGCATGTTCTCTACTTCATCATGAATCTTTCGGATATTTTCGTTCATTGTATTTTTCAATCGTTTCCTGCAATTCATTAGCCCAATCATCACGGTGTTCGACAAACACTTGTGTCGATCCGTCGTCTACCACAATGAGTGTGACCAGTTGTGTAATTGGGATTCCGGTTCGTTCCTCCCAAGCAATTGCATAAAACGCCTCCTGTTGGAAATAGTTATTTATTTTGTCTGCACTCTTAAACCGGCGACTTGTCTTAAAATCAATGACAGATAGTTTACCGTCGAACTCTGCAATGCAGTCTACGCGACCAGCGACACCTAGATAATCAGAGTATAAAGGGACTTCTTGTGCGTACACCTTACCAATCCGTTTATCCAATATTGGTTTGATGGACTGAAAATCACTAATGACATTAGGCATATACCCGTCATAATAATCTTCTTTGTTGTCGATATACTTCTCAATGATTTCGTGAACAGCAGTTCCTCGTTGAGATGCTCTGTATGAGATCTTGTCTGCTTCTTCATTCCCAACTCTCTTACGCCATGCCGCGATACCATCTTCACTCAGTATCGATAGAACTGTGGTGATTGATGGGTAATGTCCACCGTTAGGCATTACATAACGGCGACCTTTCTCTGTTGTGATTGCCTCTAGATCTTCATAACCTAGATCAATCTCCATATGTTCAAACATTACAATACACTCGGCCCTTTGCGATCTATACCTCTTCTCGCTAGGGACTCTAAAATCCTTCGTTGTTTACGATTGGGTGGCAGGGGTGCCGTGTCGATTGGCACCTCACTACCTCTCCCATCACTAATATCAGACGGGTCTTCTTTCATCTGTACTTTTGTTTTACCTTTATCACTATACACTTTTACTTCTATGTTGTCAAGTTTTGGTATTTTTAAACTATCGTGATTATGGTGTAAAACAAACTTAGTATTAGGATGTTCGCGAAAGATGTCTCGCCAGATCGGTCTCCAGTTGTTCAACAAACGATAGTTATTATTGGTAGAACGATCACTCGACAATACCACGTCAGTATAACTTCTCATGTTAAAATCAAAAATAGTATCAAAACCATACAGGTGAACTTCATCTGCTTTGTGTCGTGAGGCGGCATAGTGAACTGCCATGTGACCACAGTTGAAGTTGGTTGCGTTACCCGCATATTTGGGAACATGTGTATAGAACTCACGAATGTTTGCGGCATACTTCATGTAGAATGCAGATCGTTCGTACATCCAGATACGTGGTCGTGTTCCCAACACCCATTGGTATTGATCAAGACCAATCGAACCTTCGGTTAACGCCATCATCATTTTGAAATCGACCATACAGGTTGCGAACACTTCATTTGTGGGCACATCAAACGGTGGCATATTGCACAGAAGTTTCATTCCCTTTCGGGGTTCTTCCTTGTAATAATGTGCCTTGTCACCATTACCAAGTACATGAATAACTTTAGTTGGCATTCCAATAATCTCCAATCCATTCTTGCGGCCAATACGTTCTCATGGGAGTAGTCACCGATTCATTCATCGCTTCTATAATACTAGGTCTACCATGAAAACAAATAATACTCGTGTTTTCAGTCTTTGCTGGATACACCTGATACTTATATGACTGTATTTTATTTGGATATAAGTGTTGTAACAAGTCTCTACTCTTAATGATCGAGTTCAGATATTCACCATCACCTCGAAACTGTTTCATCACTGCGGCACGAGTGAATGAGAATTCTACGTAGACCCAATCCATTGACTCACTTCTCCACGCCATCACGCCTGACTGTAACACACCTTTTAAGTGTTGTTGGTGTTGATTAGCAACACCCAAATCCTCGATGCCTGCAAATGTGCCGCTGTACTTCATCAACCAATCTATGTTGGATGTGATCAGTGTGTCAAGATCCAGATAGACAATTCTTCCTTTTATCTCACCATCAAACAACTGAAGTTTATTCCACCAACCAGACATTCCGGGCTTGAGTAGTTTTGTTTTTACTCCCTCAATTTTACGATCACTCAAACACACAAACTCATGCGGCACAGTGGCATTTCTTGCCACTGACGCTTTGAGATTATGCACATAATCTTCGGAGAACTTATTTCCCCATAATACACAACATACGGTAACACTCATAGTATTTTATAGGTTTCCTTATCGTAACCATGTTTTGCCTGACAACCACCATTATTTTGTATGGTAGAAAATGTATCTTTTACAATCACGGGCCACGGATAGTATTCTTCTAACCACGGAAAGAAATGTTTCGATAAGAAAACATCAGTTGCTGCAGCATATAACTTCGCTTGATTAATAATGATTTCTGCCGCGGAAGGTTTCATTCTATATGCGTGTGCGCCCCCAAAGTAGTCTTTCTGAGTCAAAGGGTTGACACCAAGCATACGAGGGGTTTCGAACTTTCCATAACTGGGCGCACCTATCGTAATCGTACCCTTGTGTTCGATGTGCATAGGTAAATTACCAACACGTACCGCATCATGTTCGAAAATCTGATATTCTTCATTGTCACGAACACACATTTCCCACAAGGTATGGTGAGACAAAAATGCAGCAACACATCGATTCATACGGGAATATTTAGCGCCGTCCAATTGATGAAACCACGTAAGATCGATTCCTTTCTCTCGTGCAAGTTTGTCCGGTGTCAATCGATTATTGATTGGAGTAATGGCAGGAAACATCTGAACATCGAATTCTGGCATCGATGCAATACATCTCTTTGCAGCATCGACGGATTCGGGCATATCCATTATTGTGATAACATATGATTTCATATCAACATCTCTTCAATTTGTTTCCTGTATTTCTTAATCACACATCGTGTCAAATGTGCACCACCAATGAACCTAACATAACTCTTTGCGTTTTTCATTAACACTTGATACCAACCAAACTCTGCCGCAAGTAGTTTCTTTTCTTTATGTAGTCGATCTACTAAGTCGCAATCCCAAATCTTCGGAGAGTGAAATATCAATCCTCCATCTGATATCATCTTAGATTCCGACCCATGATGAAGTTTTTGATAATGCAGAAATTGATCAGGGTCACCTGCCTGATAGGCGACCACACTACCTTCCAATGCCAGTTCTATTCCCTTTGTGAATCCCTGAACGGGACTGATCAGTGAGTCGTATCTTGTGCGTACTATCACGTCGTAATCTTGCAAATGTTTTCTCATCATATGATTGTGATTGAGTATCTGTTTTGTCTGGTGTAGGTGTCTATCTGGATTGGGATGCTTAATCTTTTTTTGATAATCCCACGTATCATTGACATCTGGATTATCATCGTATGGGTGATAATGAATATCGTACTCCTCGATAACCTCTACTGTACCATTCAACAAATCTGTGACATGTCGAGTCTCATAATCTTCTTTCCATACAGGGTAAAAGAAATCAGCAGTAGGAAAAGCATCCTTTAATAGATTGTCTGTCAATAACAAAACGTCGTCAGTCATACGTAACTGACCACCCGAACACACGGCAATTTTCATGTCTTCGTCGACGATACCATATGTTGAACTGTGGTGCAATACTTGCGAAGTTGTCCCAATTGACCCGGCATCATCTGTCGACACATAATCGCATCGTTAGGCCATGCACCAAACTCAGCAACTAATGAAATTAGTTTCATTGCGCCCTTGGGTTTAATGTAGTATGCGGAGTTTCCAGCAAGACCTTGTGCAATATCTTCCATATCAATCTTTGGACAGGGTGTTATAGGCCCCGTATGTTTCTGGACTTCTTCATGATACATTTCAGATTTTCGTGTTGCCTTGCGAGGGTCATTGAGTCCAATAACAGAGTACTTACTTTCTTCTATAATCTGCAATGGTACTTTCGATTTAAAATACGCATCATGTTCGAGAATGAGAAGATCTTCATCTCGTTCTACACAGTGTTTCCACAATCGATAATGCGATAGAAAACAGGCAATTCTTTTCTTAGGGTATGCGGTTAGATAGGGCGTTTTCATTAGACCAGATTGTATGTCCCTTTCCGGCCATTTCCAAGGCCAATTCCATTTCAATCCGTACAACTCCATCTCTTGATCTGCACGTTCTGGTGTCACTGCGTCAAATATTTCGATACCAAAATTATTTCCGACAGCAGTACTGGACTGTATTGCAATCTCTGTGGCGTCAGTTGACTCTTTCTTTTCGGTTAATGTGATGATATATGCTTTCATAGTTTATGCGACGTGTTTAAATTAATTTTTTGAAACCTTACCGGACTTGGTGAAAGATACTGCAACCGAACATTCTTTTCGTTGATAAAGAAGTCAGATTGGTCTAATCCTTGACTCAACGCATTCAACAATTTCTTTGCACCCTTCGGAGAAATTATATAGGCAGCAGTTCCCGCGATCATGTTACAACCCTTATACTGATTGTTTTTATAATATTTTAAAGGATAATTAGACGGCAGATCGTTGACCGGTGTCATGGTGTATGGTGGTTCCCATCCTGCAAATCCTGGCTTATTACCAAACGTTGTTGGTGGTTTAAATGCATGGTCGAGATTTAAAATCAAAAGTTCATCAAAGATTTGAGATGTCCACTCAGACTGACACACTGTGTCGTGTTCTAAAAATGCCATGGGCGTGTTCTCTTCGATTACTCGCTGAAAAAATCGAAGGTGATTGAATAAACAACTTTTCTTGATTTTGTACGCTGGAGAGTTTTCTTTCTGAAAAGAATCTAGTCTACCCTCTTTTTGATTCGGATAATCAAACTCAGATTCGTCAAGGGTATCTGGTGTAATGCCCTCTACCAACTCAACATCCCAACCATATTTCAGAAAAGAGTCAAGAGAAAACTGTGCCTGTTTCTCTGAATCTTTATGTCCCTTGACATAAACAATCTGTCCCTTCATAATGCCAAATCTCTAGGAATGTGTCTTCCATAACCAAGGTGTTGACAGTAATGAGAATCGACGATCCATGCGGCACGATAACCCCATTGCTGAATATAAAGTCTGGCAAGAACCCACTCTCGATTACTCTGACCGTTCATAGACAATTCTCTATATGGATGAGGTTTCATCACATCTTCGGTTCGTCGCAAGCCGGGGTTTAGGGTATATCCTCCCATTGCATCGGTAGGCGACAGTATTCGAAACGTCTTACCACTTTTTGTTTCGTGGTCGCCTATTAGGACTCGGCCTGGGTTCTTGTGTATTTTACTTGCACATACCCACACAGTAAACAACTTGCCTTTATAAGACTCAAAAACCTCCAGTGAGTCTTCGATAAATCCACTGTCGATAAACTCCCAATCTTCTTCACAGTGAAAAATCCACTCAGTCTCGACTTTCGAATAGACTTTGTCCAGTGATGCAAACTGACCAAGATTGGTTTCGTTCTGAATGATTTCGTAGTCACCAACAATGTGTCGTTCTACATTAGAGAAATCCAGTTCTTTGCCACTGTCTTCGATAATCAGTGTCTTGGCAATCGGATACGTATTTTTCCGAAAGAAAGACTCGACGGTCTTTTCCAACAAGTCCATTCTATCCATAGACGTGATAACAAGTGTAACGCCTTCTTTCATAGTTTCTCACAAACAAGTATTACGGACGGATGATTTTTAAAGTCGTTCTGTTGTAGTCTGGTAGTGATACGCAATCCTTTAGACTCTAGTAATTCTACCAGTTCTTCGATGGAGATTTCAAGCGGATCTGACACACGTGAACGATTGTCGCTCTCTGCGAGTGCGTGTTCTAAAAACAGTTTTCCTCCGGAGGCCAGTTGACCTACCCATGTCGTCAAACATTTGTCTGGATCATAACTATGATCGAATGAGTTGGAATAAATTAGATCAAATCGATTAATCCACCCTTCTTTCTCTTCATGAAAATCCCACTGAACGGTCATAGGAAACTGGTCTGCGGTGTGTGATATTTCCGTACCAACAATCATTGCAAACGGATACGCATCACGAAAGTATTTTTGTTCTGTCGCGTTTCGAGTTCCATGACACATTATGGTCTGAATGTTGCCCCCTGCGGCGGCTTTAATCTTCGTGATTGTCGATGGTCTGACCCATACATTGTTAATCTTCCTTACGTTTGCAGCAATCTGTGCGTCGACGTATTCTTGGTAAGATTCATACTTGTATAATTTCATTTTCGAAACTCCGTTAATTCTGGTCTCATATTCTCATCAAATTCATCGTATATGAATCTTTGTTCTCTGAGAGTCTTTATGTCTTTTTCAAAGTAAGGATATGTTATATAGGAATCACACAAAGGTTCGGTGACTTTGATCTTACCCGTCCATCGTTCATCTTGGTTACCCCACTTATGTTTCCATAATGCCTTTCCTAAAGTTTTCTGATAGGCAGATGAACGTGACGCTGGTATATTGGTGTACCTCTCTGCAACAGGAACGGTTGGGTTTAAGACTCGTTTATGCCAAGAATCGTTGATTGAACTGTTCTCTTTATTGTAGAGAAATGCACGTAGAAAATAGTCACCGTCTTGATAACCCACAATCGAGAATCGTTCATCAAATAAACCGATATTCCTTACCGCTTCGGGTTTGAAACTCATAAAGCAATCACCCCATCCACACGTATAGAATGTATACTTGATATGAATTCTATCAAGAGCCTCGATCCAGTTATCATACCATATCACATCGTCTTGACACAGAATGACCTGTTCACATTCGGGGTTCATCAAATCTTTGAATCCCAATATCAATGCCTGATTCCAATCCCTTGCGGGGTGTCCTGTTCCGTCATTCAACCGTGTGGTTTGATGGTGCACCGTAACCTTGTCACGAAACTCTTCGTTTACATCAAACACTTTAGAATGGTTGTTAATGATATGTACTTCATAATCACCATTTGTTTCGAAAAGAGAACTGAGGTTGGCATTAAGTTCTTCGGGTGCTTTATATGTCAGTATGAATATCTTAATCATAGGTTATAGTCTTCTGCATATATCATCTTTATTTCATCAACGTATTTTTCTAATGCAGGCAACACAATATTGCGTCGTTTAGTCGCATTCTCTATCTCTAAGGGCCCAAACGGGGACTCATTTAGATTTTCCATAGTCAGTTTGTGTAGGTTATATCGAAAATCTAAAAATGTGTGTTGAGGGAACCAATGATGTCTTTCTTCTTTGCTAGTAAATTTGTCTATATTGGATATGCAAATTTCTAACTTCTCTTCAAGACTCAGTTTATTTGTATCATAATTTAGTCGTTGAAGAAATGAAGTTGCGTGGCGTGTTCGAGTATTTCCTCTCACAAAATAATGTGCGAACAGAGAAGAGAATCGTTCGACGGGATCTCTCCATACGTAATACACTTTCTCTATATTTGGATCGAACGAAGAGACCGGTTTTATACCCTGAACATAGTTTTTTTGAAGATTATACTTCGTTTTAATTGCATATGAAGCATTCTTGGGAATCTCGAACCAATAGTTATCTCCTAGTTTCCACAACCAAGGTTGACTTCCCATTGCACGGCAATAAGTGCAATGACATATCATTTTCTTTCCTTGATATAGTATTCTAGATCTTCGGGTGTTCCTAGACCCCACATCGCAGACGCTTCATGCACTCGAATCTCTTTACAGTCTTCGATTGCCTGATTAAACACGGGACACACATAGAACTCCCCATTGACTCGAATATCTCGATCAATCATCTGTTCTGCATACTTAACAAAGTCACTGCCTTTCTTCCAGTAGTAATATCCCACAGTTGCATTGTCACTGATAGGATTCTTCTCTGCGACTTCGGTCACCAATCCGTTCTCATCAATCTTTGCAAATGACCACTTGGGATGTGTCGCCTTAAATGTAACGATACCACCATCCGCCTGTGTCTCTTGCATATCATACATGAACTGCACAGGTTCCCACTCGACATACTGATCGGAGTTTGCAAAGAACAATGGTGCGTCGTTATCGATGTATTCTTTTGCGAGAAGCGCAGTACAAGCTGCACCTTCGGTTATTCCATCAACTTCTACGATCCTGCAATTGGGTGCAATGAGAGGTAACATGTTGTCTAGTTTGAAACGTTCACGATGTTCCTTTTGTACCACAAAGATAAAGTTGGCATCAAGACCTATGTTTTCTACCACAACCTGAATCATGGGTTTACCGTTTACATCGATCAACGGTTTGGGGAATGTGTATCCTGCCTGTGCGAATCGTGATCCCGCACCTGCCATCGGAATTAATACATTGAGTTTGTCGTCTTTCCACTTGTTCATTATTTTTGTTGTCTCCAGTTTAGGCATGATCGTTTCTTTAGTCACTTCACTTGGACTCTGCACTCGTATATAGGATGCTCGTGAACGTTCTGCAGCGAGTAGGCCGGGGGGTGAGTCTTCGATGATGATGGTTTCGTCTGGTAGACATCCCATCATTGACATTGCCTTCCAGTAAATCTCTGGATGTGGTTTGGAGTTTTTGACATCTTCGTTAGAAAGAATAACAGAACAGTATTCAATGAGTCCAGATTTTGCCAGTGCAGTTAAAACAGTACGTCGTATACTGTTCGAACAAACTCCGATCATGTACCCCTGATTCTCTAGTTCCTCAAATAACTCCAATGCGTTTGTGTTGAGAGGCAGTTCGTGCATCATTTGTACGGTGATGGATTGTTTCTTATCAAAGATCTCATCGTGTAGTTCTACGGGAAGACCCTTGTCTGCGGTCAACATCTGTAGTTTCTCACGAGTTTTACGACCATCATACAGATTTCGATGTTGTTCTGGTGTTATTGCAAAGTGTTTGCCCAGCGCACGGTTGAGTGCTTGATAATGAATATCTTTCGCGTCGACCAGAACCCCATCAAGATCAAATAGAATGAGTTTAATCATTATATCTCTCTGGATAATCTGTACATACTGCTTGGAAGTTACTCGCGTCAGAGTTATATATCTCAGGCATAACACACACCGAACGAGACGATGATTCGGGTACCGGTTTGTTTGGGTATGCCCAAACCCAACCATGTGATGTCAACGTGTAGTCATCCTCTTGATGCCAGAACCAGTGTATGTGTGGTGCACGTTCACGTAGAAACATCACCGCCTCGATGTTTTTACAATGAACCCACAAATTGCGTTGGCGAAAGGTCAACCACTCCTTGGTTATAGGATACTCCGGGCCGTCGTGTCCTAACCACAGACCATCACCAGCCCACAAATCTATCTCTACGTCATACCCCTTCTCGATGCACTTATCGATCTGCATCGGATGGTTTTCGGTCATGGGATTCGGGCCGTTTAGATTGCCACGATGACAAATGATTTTCACTTGAATTGATACTCCACTCTAAATTTCTCGACCTTATCTAGTCCACGCAAACGGCAGAAGTAATCTTCATGAAAGATCTCGATATTCTCTTCACGAAAATAGAACCGATCGTTCTGTGACCTGAAGTACAAATGAAGGTTATAATCCTTCTCATACATGTACTCATCGATATCGACAAATAGATTAGGCACCCATGTCGACCGTGTAGACGGGGTGTAGTATTCAATGAGGGTTATTGGTTTACCCCGTGTTGCGGCACGTGCCGCTTCACTGATTCGACGATGTTCGAAATGATTGTCTTCAAGTGGTGGCACATAGATTGTGTCAACATTGTCCAATAGATCGTCAATGATTGCGACCAACTCATAGTCACGGTATTGATCAATTGTTTTAGAGTTCATGCCAATGTGGCAGACATTGCCCATGTCAGACCAGAACTCTTCACTTTCGTCTAATCGCGAATGACTAGTTGTATCGTCGTTATCTCCACCAGACGACAGAGTAACCACCTTCCAGTAATCGTTACTCTTTAGAATTGTGCCTGAGACAGAGTATTCTGCATCATCGGGGTGGGGACTCAATACTAGATTCATAATTTGGTTTCAATGATTTAAATGGTTGTCCGTTATATATGCGTATGCCGTGTCGACGTAGAAAGTCTCGTAGATCTTCGGTAAGTTCGTTTTGATCTCCACTGATCTCGTAGTTCAAGCAGTCAAACGTTGTCTTACCATTCACCACAACAGTGCCCTCACCAACCCAAACATTTGCAGACACCCCTTTGTGGGGCAATTGTTCTTTCCATCGGTTGGCAATGTCCTGAAGTATTCTTTTCTTTTCCTCGATGGTTAGATTCTTGGGATATTCGTTTTCTTTGACTACCTTACATGGAGAACCCATTGCGAGTGATCCAGACGGAATATCTTTGGTGATAACTGATCCTGTACCAATCACACAGTTGTCACCGACATTGGTGCCAGGCAACATGATGGATCTTGCGGGTAACCAGACGTTACTCCCTATGGTAACAGGGGCAAAACTGAAGGGAAAACCATCGAGAGGATTACACCAAGCGCCATGAGTCCATAACAGACAATCAGCACCGATACCAACACAATCACCAATCGTGACCCTACTTGAAGGATTAATGACAGTCCCTTCAAAGATGCCCACAGAATTGCCAATGTGCACAATACTGTCAGGGCCATTGCAACCTCCACGTCCTATCTCCACGTCTGCGGGCATCCAGAGATAATCTCCTGCCCTAAATTCTTTACAGGTGATCTTGCAGTTGGGGCCGATGTAACAGTTTTCCCCTAACTCAAAAACCTCACATTCTATAATTGCACTAGGATGTATCATAACTTAAATGCGAGACCGCAATATGCTCCGTCTGCACAGTAGATATTAGGCAACATCAACGGTAAAACAAAATAACAGTGTTGTTCAATCTCGTAATTCCACTCTTCTTCTGTCCAACGAATCTTGTGGGTTGGATCAAGTCGTGCCTGTTCAATATGGTAGTCATCACCATCGACCACAGTGGGAACACGAAATACCAGAACCTTGGTGTTTAGACTGTAGAGAAACTCTTCAAGTTGATCCTCTTCCATGTGTTCCAGTACATCAAGTGCGAACGTGACAGGGTAGTAGTGACTATCTGGTAACTCTTCATGTACGGTATGACCCCTGTCTTGTGCCTCTTGTCGGGCCCACTCAGAGATCTCCACACCCTCACCATCGATACCTAGATCACGGAATGCATCAAGGAGCATACCGACCGCACATCCAAAGTCGAGAATAGGGCCATCCATGTGGTCTAGACTTGTTAACAGACTGTACAACTCTGAAGCGAGTTCATCGAACTCCGGTCTGCGGTCTAAGTAGTCTTCGTAATTACCTGTCGTGTAGTAACTCTCATCATATTCTGTCATGCAAAGTTCCGGTCATCAATATCCATTTGTTGGGCGACCGTGTGTAGGAGTTTGTTGTTGTTGAAATAGAAACAACTTGGACAGGCATCTTTCCAACCACCATCTCCCGCACCACGAATCTCATAAGGTACGCCAGTTTTGGCATAGTTTAGATTAGCATTATCCCATATCTTTTTCACATTGTCAATACTTCCAAGAGAAAAATCCATGTCATAGGTTCTTTTCTCCAGTACATGACTTGTGCAGACATAGACCTGATAATCACCACCATCTGGATGTGGCGCAATGTATGGACGTGTCAACCCAACATAACACCCTTCGTCATAAGGTTTGCAGTTGTCCCATACGTCCTTTATAAAAAACTTGTCGAATGCGTCGAGACGTTGAATTGTTTCGCGCCACCTCTTCTGAACTTCAATCTGATAGTTTTCTACCAATGCATTGCCACCAATACGACAGAACTTGAGTTCAGGGTTGAGTTTGATTAACTCCGCAATCTTCTCAATCGATTCGGGTGTTGTACCTTCATAGATTTTATTAGTGCGAGACAGTTCGTCCGGTGCATCACCGGTGCCATCGTAGATGATGTAACTAAGAGCGAGTCTCTCGCGGGGGAATGATCCAAAGTCGTAATCTTGCGGAGTCTTACCCTCATCCAGTTTAATCAGAGACACACGAATCCAGTTAATGCGAGGATACACTATAGGCAAAAGGTGTCGTTCAAGTTTCTCTGTGTTAGTGATGATGCCGATGTCGTAACCCAATGCAGAGGCAAACATGATCACATCGTTGATGTCTTTTTTTGCTTCACGATCGCGGTACAATAACGGATTACCTCCACCCGTAATCTCTAACGCCTTTGCACCCAACTCACGAAAGTCAACCAACATCTTCTTGAGTTTTTCCCAAGGGATATAACTCTTGAGTGGTCGTGCAGCAACAGAACAGAACGGACAGTCGCTATCACAAACTTCACACAAACACAATTGAACGTTTATAGGTTTAAACGTGTCCTCATACTGTATGGAATACAAGACATCGGTGTGTTGAAGATACTTGTCTCCCCACGTAGCATACCTTTGTGTTTTTTCTTCGTAATTCATATTAGTTTCATCAACTCCTCGACGTTTTCACCACGAGAAGGTAATAAATCTTTTAAGAAGAAATGCACAAAATGACACTCTTCTATTTTTGTGTTGGCAGTATACAATCCGTTCCATTTCCAATCAAGGTGTTTAGTGGGAACCTTATACTTTTTCAAAAAGAAATTTAAGAGAGTCTGATCAGTACTCCATTTCCACGGGCCTTTCCCATTTACAAAATCCATGAATTCCCCACGTCGAATGAACTGTTCAGCAGTCTGTCCTCTTAAATACTCCTTGAATCTTTTACTATTGAGAAGTATCAATCCCATGTTAAAGAATTCGAATCCAAGATTGTTGGGTTTGAAGTCTGTACGGTTGGACTGTAGTTGACCATACTGCATCATAGAGTAATTGGTAATCTTACCTTTGTATGCTTCGGTAATAGGCATCTCACGTTCACACACTGCACCAAATGCATGAGTATCACCAAAGTCTTCGAAGATATTCGGTGCGTCCTCACGAATAAAGATATCTGCATCGATTATGGCAATCTGATCGTAGTCATCTAAAAGGTCGAATGCATTTTCTTTCTCATAGATAGGGAGAAACCCGCCATGTTTTCTCCACGATGCATCACTGCGATTCGACATGAAAGGATCGGGATTGACCCGCAGAAGAGGTTGTCGTTGAACTACGTGGTTGATGTTATGTCTTTTGCAATACTCCGTAACACTGTTTATACAATGTTTATACAGTTTGGAGTCCTTTGCTTCACCAAGACAAACCTGATAAATTAATCTTTTCATTGATATAGATGCTCAATTGTTGTTCCGATAGTGTCGTTTTTGATTTGTCCTACCAAATCGCGACTAAAGATGCCTCTTTGTTTGCACGTTCTATATATGGTGGCGTCAGAGTTCCACGTAATGTTCTTTGTTTGTTTAACACCCGCGACCATATATCGTGCAACCTTCGGAGTAAGATAATAAGATAGACCTGCCAAAGTCTTTCTTTCACCGTCTCTGTAACAGTGTCCAATACATGCCATGTCAGATTCCCATATGCCATCTGGTATTGGTTCATATAACATTGCGTCATGTTCTATAATTAGAATAGGTTTGGTTCTTGCCTTTGCCCATAACTCAACGTGACTATACCAAACTGCTTTTTCAGTCGGTGTAAACTCTATCTTATCACGTTTCTTTCCAAAGTTCAAGTAATCCTTGGTATTATTTTCTGGAGTGATAGCATTGAAAAATTTGAGATTATAGTCTTTCCAAGACTCTTCGACACGACCACGATAATACATTGATATCGGATTGTCCGGAATCTGTATCATCCATACTTCGGGTTTCATCTGTAGTCTTCCAGATCGAATTCTGTGCCGTGCATCTTGTGTAGATCACGTTCGTGATTCGTCCAGACTAGAACCTCTGGATCATCGACAAGGAAGTCACAATTGCGGCAGAATGACGGATAATCTCCATCTCTGTGTTGTTGTCGGAGTTTCTCGTATTCTTCACCGAACCAGATTTCTTCCACGGTGTTTTCGCTAGTGTAGCCGAGGATTCCTTCCTCATCTCTTCCAAGTACTTGACAACAGGGATGAACAGCACCACGCTTGCCATCAAGACCACCAGCGCGAATAACAAGATCTGGACTGAAAGGTCTTCCACAGGTTTTCTTTGCTCCTTTTCTATCTTCGACGGGTTTGTATACACCCGACCAATTGTGCATCGTCCATATCTCTGTCTTGACACCTAGTGTGTTGACAATGTTCTGATATGCTTGTAATTCTTTCTCTCGTTTCTCTGGATCAGTTTCGGTCATGAGATGATATGTGGCGACGACACAGTCTGACTCAACAAGATCGACGTACTCTTTCATGGCACGCACTTTGTCCCATGTAGAACCGTAGTCACCCCCGATACGATTGTACATCCACTCATTGTACTTCTCAGGGTTTGATCCTATCCAAGAGAATCGATAGAAGTCCAGACCCGCATCGACACAGTCCATCATGAACTGACCTTCCATGTTGTGACCGTTCGAAAAGATAAATGCCTTTGCGTTATACTTTTTACAAATCTCAATGTACTTGGGCAAGTCACGATTCAGTGTTGCCTCTCCAGATCCGTCAAGGTTAACGACTCTCAATCCATGTTGTGCACAGTCCGCAACGTTATCTTCGAACTCTTGCAACGACATCTTCTTGAGAAAACCTTTGTGCCGTCCACCGGTACGCATATCCTGCGGACACATAGAACACGAATAGTTGCAACCTCCATTGACTTCAATCACTGCACGGTCAATCTGAAACATTTAACGATTCCCATAATTTGTTTTTGTAACGATCTGCCCGACTTCTCAGGTGATCTTCGTTTGTTGGTAATTTATATAGGTAGTCCCAGAAGTCATTGTTTGGATCATGTGGTTTCTTGAACCAGACTCCCTGTGGACTGTGAGTCATGCATATTGAACTGCCGCCTAATGTGATCACTGGTTTGCAAAGATTTCTTGCAAGGTATTGCCACATTCCGTCATAGAACACACAGAAACTTGCAGTACGAATATGATACAACGCTTCGTTGACAGGCGTTCGATAACCAAGTTCTACTAGATTGTAACCCTTGAGTTCAAGGAAGTGAATGATGCGTTCCCATTCCTTGACAGAAAAAGTCATCTTCCATTGTTTGCCACCGGCAGGTATCTCACGATTGAAAGTGGGTCTCCAGAATACAACCTTTTTGGGTATTCCTTCATGCCACAATTCTTTTCGAAACATCCAGTGATGAAAAGACAAGACTCTTTGAGGATCGCGAATGTGACCAAATCCTCGCCATCGTTTCTTTTCGATGTCTTTGTCGGTGGAATTAAAGATGTGATTTACAGTTACATCGTCACATCGATGATAGTGGCGGTGGAGATAATCACTGCGTTCAATGATCGTCTCTGGATCTTCATAGTGGTAGTTGTAGTCCTCACCATGAGTCCAGAATACGTTCATCTTAATAGGATGCTTAAACAAATGCGACAACTGGTGTGCAGCATTTAAACCATATAAGATATCACCAACTCCAATCGTCCCGCGCCAATCTATTTCATAATCTTCATTAACGTAAATAGGTTGCCCTGAGATTGGTTCGCGGAACCAATTGTTCATTTATTTTGTTGCTCTAAACGACTCGTAATACTGTTGTAAGTCTTGATCGTCCTGAGTCAATTCTCTACGAACTGGTTTTTGTGTTCGACCTAGATATTGATTTTTGTGTCGGTTTTTCTTTCGATTACGAGGATCAAAACGGCTGTACTTCGCCATGATTCAAACTTTCTCCATTCTCTCCATTAAACGTTCTGCACGGTTCGTCACTTGACGATACCATAAACTGTCGCGACCTTCAACAGCCGCTTCACTCCAATCGCCGTCTACTAATGCGGCATTGAATTTTTTGAACTTACTCAGACGGGTACGACCCATGTTAAACATCATGTTCACAAGAATCTCTTGTACCTCGCCAGGAAATCCTTCCCAGATGTCTGCACCGTAAAGCGCAACGCACTCACTTATAGCCAGATCGAGATCTCTGTCAAAGCACTCTGCAACGCGCTCGTCTGAGACGACGGTACCGGCGGGCATTCCGTGTTCTGGATCTGACTCAAGCACGAGATGACCGACTCCGAACGTAGGATACCCCAGATGATCCAAATAAATTTCATGTTCGACTCCTTCGTCGATCTTTAACTGTTCAAATACTGCGTCACGATTCATGACTCTCCCCTATAAATTTTCTGTAGAAGATCTTCAAATGCTTCTACCTTGTCTAACCGGTTGGGCCAATAGATGTAGTCCTTTTCCGGATTAAGTTTTAGATTGTTGAGCAACGGAACAATTGCGTTGTACAACTTATCTAGTGTGTCTGTTGTTGTCTCTACTGCTTTGGTCGTAGACTGTACTACTTCGAGTTCGTCTTCGGTGACGGCAGTAAAACCAAAATCGAATAGGTCACTCATAGTCCCATCCACTCCTTTGTCATTATGTAGTCTCTTACAAGACCACTGCGGACGATATCCTCCCACGAGAACTCGACGACTGTAAAGTGTTTCAGTTGTTCAAGCACTTCCAAGAAGGTATTGATTCCATTCTTATCAGACTGTTGTTTAAAATCAGATTGTCTTCCATCACCACAGAAAATGATTTTAGAACAATGTCCGATACGTGTAATCACAGAGTCCAGTTCGTGGAAGTTGAGATTCTGCATCTCATCAACCAGAACAATGCTATTATCGAATGTCACACCTCGTATATATGAGGTAGATTCAAACTGTATGTATTTATTATGAACCAGTTTTTCATACGCACGTTCATCCTCAAATAAATCTGAGGTTGCAGCGCGATAAGGCCCTGTAAATGCATCGAGTTTTTCGTCGATGGTGCCGGGCAGAAATCCAACCTCTCTTGTAGGTACTGCACTGCGAATGATACGAAGAGAATCATAAGGCGTACTTTTATCCATGATTTCTTCGAGTGCGAGATACATGGCAAGGAAAGTTTTTCCGGTACCCGCAGTACCGACCATGGCGAGGTTGTCTCCCTCGCGCCATGACTGCCATGCATATTTCTGTGCGCCGGTTACCGGTTCAATTGTGCGAAGATCTTCGATGCGAATGTTCATCGATTCGGAATGTTGTTGTTTGGTCTTCATCAATTATGAATCGTATTGTCTACGAATCCCCACTTCTTTTTCTTTTCAGCGGAAAGACCAGAGTTACCACCAGCTTGTTTCTTGATTTGGTCGAGTTTGTTTTTCCAATCACCAGATGTTTTACCCAGTACAGAACCGGTATGAGTAACAAGTTCTGCAACACCAAGATGCACTTGTTCCCATTCTCCCGATTCCACCATTTCTTCTTTCTTTGAGATAGAGAGAATCATTTCTTTGACCTCTCCAGTTGATTTGTTTCTTAAATCGTATGTAGGCATAAATGTAGTTCCAGTAAATGAAAAAGGCCCTCAATCTAGAGGGCCAGTTCCAGATAAAGGATCACCCCCTTAGTCGAGTTTCGGCTTGTGATATTGCGGTGTCTAAAAACGATTGACGTTTTGCGACTTTATATGCAATATCTACCTTCCCCCTTTTTTGTAATTTATGAATGTAATGTCCCAACTCTCGCGAGTCTTTTCTAAGTCTTTCTAACTGGCTTTCTGCCATATACTCTCCTTATTGTTTTACATGGGATATTATTCAACGATTAAATCTGGAAATGCCTCCTTTACCAGTTTTGCTGTTATGCCCTTCATGGGCGGTTTTTTGTTTATCATAGCAACGACTACCTCGGCATCGCGAGGATGTATTGACTCAAGCATGTCAATAAACATTCTTTCTCGTTTGACACCCAGAAGTTTCTCGCTATCACGCAATCCTTTTACAAAGTATTTGAATTGCATGTGCGATTTCGATAGGGTGCTCGGGGGAGTTTCTGCGGATGAGGGTGTATAGGGTACTGGCCCAGTGGGTAGGTTCCACTGAATTCTAGAATCAAATGTGCCTTGTAGAACATCTCTCAAAGCCATATTGTTTTCGTGTTTCCTCAATTCTTGGATTTTATCATTCTTAGCACGCTTCTTAGATGCTAATTCTAAAATCTCAAATACTGCTAGGTTGTTTGATAACGCCATAATTAATTCCCTTTGTCGCGTTGTAGCTCATTATACAGTTATCTAGTCACAGTGTCAAGTATTATTTGTACTTTGGTCTGTACTTTGAAAATCTCTTCATCTTACTCTTACGTTTATCAGTCTGGCCACCAGACTTTTTGATGTCACGCATCTTTTCGATCCACTTCTTTGCCTTTTCCGACTTTGGTGGTTTCTCAGTAAACTTACGAATGTCTTTGTATGCACGAAGAGTTTCTTGCTTATAGTCTTTGCCTTCACTGTTATCAGCGACAATGAAGTTTTCCTTACCGAACATCTGTTGGAACTTACCGATGTTGCGTTGAACTTCTTTCCAATACTTTTCTACTTCTGCGTCGGGGAGTGTACGTGCTCTCATACGATTACGTTTCAATGCGGTATCAAGATCAGTGTTGACAAAAATCATTGCACAATCATAACCTAATGCTTTGAGTGAATTCACCTTCGATGCGACTTTGTCGGTGTCCTTACCAGTACCGTCGATGACAAGACCAAGACGACCCCACATAGAACGAAGATTTTTTAGGCTGGTAATTCTTTTGGCACGGCCGCGAATCTCTTGACCCTGCGGAGAGAAGATGTTATCGGGGGTCATATCCATTTTTGCTTTTCTAAGACCTGCTTCAAATGCGTCGTCAGAGTTGATTACTCGATAACCCAATGCTGGGAGACCAGTTCTACCTACGATGAAAGACTTACCAGACCCAGGCCCACCTGCAAGGAATACTGCCTTGAAGATTGCGGGATCATCGACACCCTCGTTTAGAAATTGTTCAAACCGTAACACTGTCAGACCTCAAATTGAATGTATAGAGTTATTTATCATTTTAGATGCTTCGAATGGATTTTACAACCAATAAATTCATTATAATATGTATCATCAAACAACACATCCTTGTCGAACTGTGCCTTCGCCTCGTAGTACGAACACTCTCCCTTTGTCTTACATAGACGCAGAATGTCCCGCCTGAAGGCGCCACCGTCCTCTACAAGGCGTTTAACTTCTTCTGACGACCCATAGTAGTCTTTCCAGTCTGACTCTTTGATTGTGAGACGTTTACGAGTTTTGCCCTTGAGTGGGGGAAGTCTGCGAGTAGACCAGAACCCTTTCTTTCCGATATATTTTTTACCGGTGTCCAGCTCAGTGACCTCATAGACGAATCCATGATACTGTTTAAGAAATTCTTCGGTAGGTTCAAATGGCTTGTCTTCGTAATGCCACATCAACCCCACTCTCCATTAGCCATCGGAGTTCCGCACATAGGACAGTATTCGGGTGGTTCCGAAGATCCGTCTTTTACGATTAGGGTTAGATCAGATTCACATACTTCGCAGTATAAATCGTATTCGTATTCATCTTCCATTATTTTTTCTCAAATAAGATATTATCTTCTGAGTTCGCACGATCATTGAGTGTGATGTCTTTGATATAGAAACCGTTAGACTCAAGGAACTCTACGGCGTCCTCAGTAAAATTTTCGTTATTCTTATATAGGTTTACACTATTTTTACGTGTAGTCTCGATCACTCCAGCTTTCAACATATGGAGTTTATTCCCAAAACTTTTGAGAACGTTTAGATCATTACCTTGTGCATCACAGTGCATAAAGTCGACAACACCATCAAACTTGATCATGTCTAAGAACGTGTCCATACGAATTGATTTAACAGTAACACGATTAGTCATTTCAAATTTTCGTTTACCTTCCCATGGAGCATTCTTTTCGAGTTCTGCGTTCCATAGTTCGGTGATATTGTCGGTGAATTCGTAGAGGGAGCTGCATCCAGTATCCGGAGAGAGATGAAACTCTACGGTGTCATTACTGAGACCAATGGCATACTGGAGAATTTTTACTTCGGGGTAGGTTCTAAATTGGTGAGCTACATTAGACCACAATTGTGGGTGGGGTTCGAATCCATACAATGGACATCGATAATGGTTGTAAAGAATGGG
>Ga0213867_1000339_pt1 | contig 21362 bp, 21 predicted proteins | sample PICome_12_FD_160120 | JGI IMG/M metagenome (GOLD analysis project Ga0213867, IMG submission 160120) | Coastal seawater microbial communities near Pivers Island, North Carolina, United States - PICO540 | ecosystem: Environmental > Aquatic > Marine > Coastal | place: USA: North Carolina... | reverse complement strand
TAGAATTACACCACGCAAGAGCCATTCATGAGAAGACTGGCGGGTCACCGTTAGAAGTTGTAAAATTCATGAGAGATGCAATCGATAATTACCGTCTAACTGATGCAGGAGTTATCCAACAAAGCCAACAAACTGATACAAAGAAGGATTTGGAAGAAGTTCATTTTATGCCGCATAATGAATACGCTGCCGAGGATGTTATTGAATCAAAAAACACTGAAATTATCGATGCTTCTGTGCCTTGGGATAAGAGAAATGACGGACAAAAAACAGAAGACTTAGTACCAAATCCTGATCCTTTTGGTTTCGAATTAGACTTAGATGGTTTGTCAGAGTCTCAGGAGTTAGACAAACCTGTTGAAGACTTTGCTTATTCAGCTAACCCTGATACTGAAGAGATAATTGTTCCAGATTCTAAACCTAAGCCAATGGTAAACGCTGGAGCATTTGGTGGACTTTTAGATAGAACAAGGGTCTATGATGAAATGGATAAATCCAGTTCAGAAGAAATGGTAAATCAGCATAACCAAAACGGCAGTGAACTATGGGTTTCTAAAGAAATGATTGAGGCTGATGAGAGGGTTGAATTTGAAGAACACAATTCCGCTGAATTGATTTATGACGAAATCGGCTTAGATATTGATGAAGATTCAGAAATTCAAGATATCGAAGAGACCACCGAATCAATAGACTACCAAGCAATAACTAATGAAAATCAAACCATGCAAAATTTGATTAATTTACTGTCAAATTTAATCTATCGTTCTAATCCGAATATGGCTCAAGGTGATGATGGATTTTTAGAAAAAATGATGAATTTGTCATCCAATAATTTTGGACAAAAGGTTGACTATCCACTAAACGCAACAGCATTATCAGTTCTCAATGAATCTGAATTGTATGTCCTTTCAGTTGCTCGAGTAAGAGATTACTCACCTAGTGATAAAGAAATATTACAGCACCTTGGGATAAAGCGGCCAAGATTATCTCAAATTAGTAATAAACTATTAAAATCTGGGATTTTAGAGGCTCGTATGAAAGGTCGGAGTAGATATTATAAAATCACACAATCAGCAAAAGCACAGTTGATTGCTTGGGGCATAATTGGAGGTGATGAGTAATGTCTTGGAGTATCTCTTGGTCTTGGCAAGCCAACCAAAGGATATCAGCGATTGCTGCTGTAGAAGGTGGAATTGTAGTAAGTAATGGTTTGGAAATGGTTCTAATTGAGTCAGATGGATCGATCAGATGGTCAATAAAGACGCCTTTCAAAGTTCACTCTATGAATTATCACAATGGAATATTGGCTGCTCTCGCAGCTCATGGATTCTACGTTATCTCCACAATGGATGGTAGTATGCTACATGATGGCAGGTCTACATTTGGTGGTTTTACAGATGTTTTACACAGGCCTGGTGGCGGATGGATCTTAACTGGTAAAGAAGGTCAAATGCATTTGTTTTCTCATGAGGGAGTTGGAATTAAGAGATTCCAAACAGGCAAAGTTAGAAGGATAGTTGGTTGGCTAGACAGAGAACATATCTTGTGGCAATCTGATGATGGTAAACTATGGTGTGGTAGGCTTGGCAATAATTATTCCAAACGATGTCTAGAAGATAGGATTTGGAGTTGGGTCTCAAGATTAGATCAGGGTAGATTACTATTGCAAACTAGTTCAGGTGAGATATGGGAGGGAGTACCTCATCCGTTTGGCTGGGATTATATCGAAAAATTGCAATCTGATTCACTTGAACCTATGGAAGGAATAAGATGTGGTGACGGTTGGTGGGTGCTAGGAATTGAAGGTTCGCTTTACTTATTATCTGGCTTAGAGGGCGAAGATGAGATTATCCTAGGCCAGAGTATGAACCTTGGTGACTTACTGCAGAAAGTTACCACAGATAGTATGGTTACCGCTACAAGAAATGGATTGCTTAGAATGTGGAAGGCCCCACACTTAGCAAACTCGGAAAGAGAAAGTCGCTTCCAAGCCGCCGCAGAGGCTGCATTGGCACGAAACTGGGATGAGAGAAAGGCTATTTTTGACCGAGCGGTTCATGCAGAAGATGAAGGAAGACTCTCTCTTGCTGTTGAATTATACCAAGCACTTGGCCGCCAAGAAGACGTTAAGAGGCTACTGAAGAGACAAAAGGAGGGCGGAGAGTGAAAAAAATCGAAGATACTATCTCTCAAGAAAAATTACTGCATTATCTAGGGTTGACAAAAAAAGCACGAGACAAGGCTACAGCCATTCATTCTGAGGGTTCAAAGGAATCTGAAATGCTTGCTATATTACTAAGAATGGCTGATGATTATACCAGTGATGCAAATTATTTCATGGAAAATGGTGACTATGTTAGAGCATTTGGAGCAATAAATTATGCTCATGCTTGGATCGATGCAGGAATCAAACTAAAGCTACTTGACGGCCATGGAGATGATGAACTGTTTACTCTGCCGTAAATCTTCTATAGACCATCAATCAACCTCAAGTGGTTGCTTTTTGCGACCTCAATTACAGAGATGGCGTTTTGATACAAGCGTTTTTTCAAAACTTTGTCAATGGTCAGTACCGAATAATTACCTTCACTTGCGAGTTGGAAAATGTAATCATCAGTATGAGAATTCAGAATACTTGAGACATGAGTAGATTTTGTCCTCAGCATGTCTAATAGTAATGATTTCCTTCGCGGCCTTACTGAATCTAAATCTTGTAACTCCGCTTCAACACTATCAAGGAGAATCAATTCAAATGTACCAAACATTCTTTCAAGTTCTAATTCGAAGTTGATGTTAGCATCAATTATCGCCACCCAGCCACAGCTGTCGACAATAATTTTTTGAGTCATTTTATCGCCTATTGAATGATTCCGTAGCCAATTAATCGCCAGCGTGAACCGATTCTTCTAGATAAAGAAACTCTTTCTCCTACATCTACACAAATTGGTAGTCTCAATTCAAGGCCTGTCCTGGTTTTTTCAGCATTTTTTGTCACACCGACTGATGTTGCAGTTGCAACATTGATCATTAGCATCTCATTATTGCGTAGAGGATGGATTTTTTCTGGGTTTGAACCGTCAGTAGATACCATTGAATCCATCAAATGTACAGAAATCTCGATTCTTTCTCTGGTTTCAGGAAGCGAACCAGCAAGTGAGACGACTTGTCCGGATAGATTGTCTGAAGTAGTTATAGAAGGGTCAAGTTCTGTTGCTAAACCACACAATCCACCTGCGTGCATTTTGTCTAGGCTTAATCCTCCGCCTTGCATGCTAGTTACAATTGCCTTAATTGGTTCCCATCTTACCTTCGATCCCTGCTGAATTTTTCGCCCTGGCCCAATTTCAATGTTATCGCCAACTTTGAATTCACCCTTTACGATGCTACCGCCAATCACTCCTCCTTTGAGTTTAGTTGGTCTAGTTCCTGGTCTATTAATGTCAAAAGACCTTGCAACATGCATCAAAGGCTTTTCTTTTTGACTTCTTTCGGGTGTCGGAATTGTTTTTTCAATTGCCCCAATTAGAATATCGAGATTAACATCATGATGGGCTGAAACAGGTATAATTGGGGCTTCTTCAGCAACAGTACCTTTCAAGAATTCTTTGATTTCTTGATAAGATTCTATCGCTCTTTCTCTACTTACAAGATCTATCTTGTTTTGCACCACAACTATATTCTTAATTCCTGACATATTTAATGCCATCAAATGCTCTCTAGTTTGTGGTTGAGGGCACTTCTCATTAGCAGCAACCATAAGCATGGCACCATCCATAATAGATGCTCCTGTTATCATGATGGCCATTAGTGTCTCATGGCCAGGAGCATCAACAAATGAAACTACACGTTGTAATTCTTCATCGACATCTTTCTTACCATCGGGGTTCTTTCCCGAGGCATAATAAGTCCCATCTTTAGTTTGATAGAATGCCGTGTCAGCATAACCTAGTTTGATTGATATGCCTCTTTTTCTCTCTTCAGAGTGAGTATCGGTCCACACTCCTGAAAGTGCTCTAGTTAGAGTAGTCTTTCCGTGGTCTACGTGGCCGACAAGTCCAATGTTTACAGTAGGTTGTGTAGGAAGTTTTCTAGCCATTCCTACACACTCCTATTCACGAAAACCCTCTCGGGATTCACTCCGATGTTTCCTCGCTTTCGGCCGCTAGAATGTCACCTAGTGCTTTCTTACCAGCCTCTACTACTTTGAGATTAATTTGTCTTGTGTCTTGATTAATTGTGTTTCCACGGAAGTTTCTACGCTTTCTTAGTCCATCCGGTTTGTATCGGAAACGCTTCTTTTCTCCACCTTTGGTTTTGAAAACGAGATTGTGGCCCTTGAAACCAGTTGATTGAGTTACCAGGATTGATTGTCTTGAACCGCCTGCCAGATCTCTCCTTAGAGGAGTTCCTGTCTTGTCAGCTCCACCAGTAATTTGCAGTTTGTAGCCAGATAAGGTCTTGTCACCTTCACCAACAAAGATACCATCAACTACATCGCCAATTTTTTTTCCTAGGATTTGCGAATAATTATTTCCCGAAATTTTCAGTGAGTATGCTTTCCCGTTGCTTTTTGGGTCCGTATCATTTACGACAGCAACGAACTCTCCTTGTGTACCAGTAGCCATTATTACACCTCTAAGACAGGTTGGCCAACAGTGACCTATATTTATGCTCACCGGATGAAAATCTGGCGGCACACATCGCTTACAATCGCTTTTTCACTAACATTTCAAGCCTACTTGCAATGTCACTAGGAAGGAAATGCGGCATGCTCAAGTGTGTTGTTCTGCCACGTCCGTCACTGACTGTTGAAATTCTTGTCTTGATTAATTGTCTATTTTCAAGTTCTTTCAAGTATTTCCAAAGAGTAGTATGACTTTTCATCTGCTGCTCATATTCTTCACATACTACAGCATAGAGACTCTCGACATCACCTGTGGTCATTGAACTTTCTTTTTTCAGACGCCTGCATATTGCTAGTAACACTAACATCGCGTGTGATTTTAGTCCATCAATAGCATCTATTTCGGAAACCATGTCAACAGATAAAATCTCATCTTTAGCGTGAACATCATCGATACTTATTGCTCTTTCAGTATGGTCATCTTGTCTTATTTCACATGACTCAGCAGCCGCTTTTAGCAATTCAATTGCCAGTCTAGCATCACCCACAGGTGCGGATTTTTCCGCTATTAGTCTGATGATTTGTTCCGAATAAGAACTTTTTACCAGTGCGAGTTCGGCTCTTTGCATAGCAATATCAAACAATTCATCTTCATTGTATGCGGGTATTTTTATCAAGTTCGTCTTACCAATTCTAGAGATCACAGCAGTTTCTAAGACCTCTAAAACCTGTTCTTGGCTAATCAAAATAAGAGATAGTGTACCTTTTCCTTCTTGGTCTTCGTCGATTCTCAAAAGTTGGTACAGTATGTCATCACCAGACTTTCTAAGCATATGGTCTACTTCATCGAGTATAACAATCAGATGAGATGAATTTCTTCTTGTTAATTTACGAAGACTAAGTAGTAATTCCCCAATTGATAATCCTCTGTCCGGGTGCCCAGGGTCAATCGCGTGTAATATTCTTTGAACAACCCTAGTGCTTGTTGATGCATTCCTACAATTTACATGTGCAATGTTTATTGTTCTACGGTTAACTAAATGGCGTTGTAAATCACGACAGAATGTTTTGACAAGTACTGTCTTGCCACTGCCGACCGGGCCAGTAATTATCGCCCTGCAACTAGCGTCAACTTTGTCTATAGAAGAGAATCTTGCGGCTAAGTATTTTTGATATTTCTCTCTACAAACTAGTTCTTTTGGAACATAATCAAAATCCAGAGGGTCGGGGTTATAAATTACATAACCAGCCCCAATCCTATCTAGATAACTACTCATAACAACTGAAGGCTTACGCCAACCGTTATTGAATATACGCTTTAATTTAGCCAATTTTTGGCAATTATCATACTCAAGGTATTTCGTCAAACATGTAACCAGTTTCCCACTGTTTCTCTCCCAGTGCAACTTCTAGTTCAAACGGCGTGATTAATGGTTTACGATATCTAACTGCATCATCTATGGCAATTCTAGGGCAAGCAGTATTGACAAATGCATCAACTGGATAAAAATCAATCAAATCAGGGCCTATGTGTTCAAGTGCTAACAAGTAGCCTTTCTTACCATGCTTCTCAAGCATTCTCTTCATTCTAAGAGCCAGAGTGCGTCGCATTTGACCTGGCTTTTCCCCAATCAATATGCCAAAAGATTGAGAGTCTTGGCTCGACATAATTAAACCAAATCTTTGCCTTAGTATTCTCTCGATTCTTTCAAATGACATTTCCTCTGCAGATCCTGAATAAGGGTCTAGCATCGCTAGAGGTTTCCCCGTGTGTAGGACTAATCCGATTGGATGGAAATCCCCTGAACCTAAGAAAAGATAGTGACCAATACTGGGGTCATCACCAGAGTAATTACATCCAAGTACCTGTCCAGGGAATGATAATCTCGCTCCACCAATAGGGATTGTAACATCAAAACCTGCCTCTTCTAAACGATCATGGAAGTCTGGCAATAAGTGAAGATGTTGAATTGATCCAACCAATCCTAGTTTTGTACCAGTTAAGGGGGCCATTCTACCAACAGCGTCAAGGAATTTATCTTGCGCTTCTGCTTCCGATAATGCTGGTTTTTCTTCTTGATTTGCCATTCTTTCTTGAGCCATTGAAAGATGTCTATTTAGAATTGGCAAAATCGGTTTTAGCTCTGGGTCTCCATCATACGTAACATCGATAAACTCAGTTGGCATTCCAGAATCTATATTCATCTGAGAATGACCCATGTGGGCAACTAACTCAACGCCCATCATCTTCATTTTGTCATGAACCAAATCGCATGCACCGTAACATGGATCGGCAGCTAAAACAACCTTGGCGCTTGTTTCAGTTTCTATTTCATCCATCATTTCTAATGCCTGCATTTTGAGGCCTTCTGGAACCTGGAGTGCAATCAGACGGTTGTCATTTTGTTTAATTTTTTCAACCAAATCATCAAGTTGAAAATCGTGTCTATTAAGGTCCAAAAATCCACTTCCTAATCTAAAATTACGACTTTTTCGCCGTCCATTTCAAGTTTGACCAAGGAGTCAAATTTGATATTCGGATAATCATCTTGTAAAACCTTCATTCCGGGACCTTTTTCAACTACTACAACAATGTTCTGTATTACAGCACCGGTTCTTTTGACACCTTCAATAACTGACCTTATGGTTCCACCAGTCGATAACACATCATCAATTATGGCTATTTTTTCACCTGGTTTGATATCGTTTAGAAAAATACTGCCTTTGGAGTAACCAGTTTCTTGATTTATCTCAATCTCTCCCTCAAGTCCATATTGACGCTTTCTAGCGATAACCATCGGGATGTTGGTACGCATTGAAAGCGGGGCCATCAGAGGCAACCCCATGGCTTCTATACCTAGTATCACATCGATTTTTTCCCAGTTAATTAGCGGCACAGACAATCCAATTATCGCTTCCAAAACGTTTGGTTCTAGCCTTGGTACGCCGTCAGTAATGGGGTGGATAAAATATGGATAATCTCCTTTCCAAATTATCGGTGCCTTTTCTAGGCTCTGTTTCAAAATATCTATTTCGTCCATGATGGTCACCAAAACCATCACAGTTCAGCAAGATATTCAACATATTCGTCTGGGTCTAATAGTAATTCTAGGTCTAGGTCATGAGGTTCAAGGATTATAATCCAACCAAGGTCATATGCTGAGTCGTTAGCTAGGTCAGGGTTTATCTCGACTTCGCCATTAACCTCTGCAATAAGTCCGGAAAACGGTGCAGGGAATGGTTTTTTTTCCTCTGCGGTCCAAATAGAGAACATACCATCTCCCTCATCAACTTCAGTTTCAGCCTGTGGTAGAATAACCCTAAGTACATCACCAATTTCTAATTTCAGGAATTCACTTACTCCAATCATAAGGCGATCGTCCTTTTCCTGATACCACAAGTGATCAGTAGAGTATTTTCTATTGTGCGCTACATTAAATTCAACGGTTTCTTCATCCAGAATGATTCCTCCTGTCCGCGCCTCATGAGCATCATATATGAATAATTTGGGAAAAATGAATATTATGAAATTAGCAAACGGGTTAAGTGAGTCGGCTTATTGGGTTGAATGGGGAGACTTATGGACTACGCCGAAACCGATGAACAGCAAATGATTAGGGAACTTGTTAGAGACTTTGCTGAGACAGTATTATCCCCTACAGTTGAGCATAGAGATGCTAATCAAATCCCACCAAAAGAAGAGTGGCAAGAATTTCTCGGTTATGGTCTGCAAGGAGTAACAATACCAGAGGAATACGGAGGCTCACCAGTTGATGATATCTCAGAATCAATTATTGTTGAAGAACTCTCAAGAGTCGATCCTTCATTTGGTGTTATGTTCTGTGTCCATGTCGGATTGTGTGCAAAAACAATTGCACTGCACGGCAATGAAGAACAGAAACAAAACTACCTCCCACGACTTGCAGCAGGCCAAGTAGGTGCATACTCACTTTCGGAAGCGGGTGCAGGTACCGATGCTGCAGCAATGATTTGCAAAGCCAAGCTATCAGACGACGGCAAGCACTTTTTGTTAAACGGAGAGAAGATGTGGGTGACTAACGGGGCACAAGCCGAAATTCTAGTTTTATTTGCTAAAGATGTCGATCATCCTGATTATGGTGTCAAAAAACACGGCGGAACTACCGCATTCATTGTCGAATCTTCATTTGAAGGATTCTCAGTTGGTAAGAAAGAAGACAAATTAGGAATACGTTCTTCTGATACATGTACTTTGATTCTGAATAATTGTAAAGTTCCGGTTGAAAATGTGCTTAAAGGTGTAGGAAATGGATTTCCAATCGCCATGAATGCATTAGATAATAGTCGGATTGGGATTGCTGCTCAGGCGCTTGGTATCGCACAAGGCGCATATGAAGCGGCGCTAAATTACTCTCACGAAAGGGAAGCATTCGGCAAACCAATCGCTCATCACCAAATGATTATGTCATATTTGGCTGACATGGCAACAAGAATACAAGCAGCTAGACAACTGGTTTATCGTGCTTCTTGGGCAAAGCAAGAACACTACGAAAACAATGGCCCACGCCATACTCAAGAAGCAAGCATGGCCAAATTGTATGCAGGTGATACTGCTATGTGGGTCTCTGAGAGAGCAATTCAAGTTCTTGGTGGATACGGTTACACCAAAGAATTCCCAGTTGAGAGATTTTTCAGAGATGCAAAGATTACACAAATTTACGAGGGCACTCAAGAGGTCCAGAGAATAGTGATTTCAAGATCTTTGAAGTAACTATGAAGTTAGATTTGAACCCTTTAGTTTAGCCTGTCTTAGTCCACTTGACCAATCGTGAAGCGCTCCAGAAAATGAGATTTTCTTGCCCACTAATGTCTCTATTTGCTCATTGTAACTTGGTTCAAATAATGCCGCAACAGTGTAAGGTCCGTTGTCAAGTAATCCAACTACAGTCATACCTCCCCTGTAGCTGTCCATTACCATTAATGTCCTTTCGACCCTTTCAACCATTATTGTACAATTACCAGGCTCGGTAGACTCTATCACACTGATTGCTTCTCTATGCAGTCTTGTGGAATGTAGTTTCTCTATTCCCTTTTCTATAGAGGTTGTGATGCTTGGTGATTCCTCAATAATGACGCTATCATTTGCGGCCGGAGTAACAGGTTCTGGTTCTGTTTGTGTTATAGTTTCAGTTTCTTCAACATGTGGAATCTCAGGAATCTCTTTTATTTCCTGATCAATATCTATCTCCGATTCATCAGACCACTCGGCTCCTTCGTATACATCGGTTTCATGCTCTTCTGGTGCAGATTCTTCAATAACGGGTTCTTCTACAACTAATTCTTCGGTTACAGGTTCCTCTATTACAGGTACTTCAAATCCGATTGCAGCAAGATAATCCCATAACTCTTGAACTTCAATTTCTCCATTTTGGTCTTTGTCTAAAATAGAAATTAGGGTTTCAGATACCCATTCAGGGGGTTGGGTGCCGGATAGGTTTTGAATGAAATTATTCAGTTCAGTTCTGCTAATCATTCCATCAGAGTTAGTGTCTATTTTTGTGGTGATTTCGACGGTAGAAAGTCCCGAATTTTGTAGCCACTGGCCGAATTGTTGCTTAATCATGTTTGCCATTCTGGGGTCAACATTATTGGCTACGCTTTTGACTTTGATTTTGGCAGCCTCAACAGCTTTCTGTTTTAGATTCTCTCTCCATGAATTAATCTCAGGTTGTTGAGATAATATTTCGATTACTGTTTCTCTGGGTACGTGAGAAGGAGGTGCATCACCAACAAATTCTACCGCTAAGTTGGCTAGTTCAGAGTTAGAAAGAGAATTTAAGTCGTTATTCTCTGATATTTTTTTCTCAATTTGACTAGCAACAGCCTGAGATATTCTACCACTGAACATGGACTTGCCTGTAATTCATCATTCTTGAAGATAATGCCTTCATTGTAATGACATTCTTGGCCATGAGTCGAAATCATCATTTTGCCACTGAATCTTCGCTAGATGTAAGGAAATTTCTGATACTTCTGTCAGGTCATTTTCAATCTGAATTCGGAATAACCATTCCTTTAATCGTCCAAGTTTCTGTCCTTGTTTCAGATTAGTTGCTCTCATCAACCAATTACCATCAATTATTTGCTTATCAAGCTTATTTTCGGGTAAATCTGTAAGCAATGATATTATTTGGTCGTAATAATTATAATCAAGATCATTGAAATTATTGTGTAAACCAAATTTGCAAAATGTTCTACTCAGTAAGAGAATTTGGCGACAATTGGTTCCTAGTATTTGTCTATATAACCGGAGATATTTATCGTTATTTGCTGGAATAATTTGTGCATTTGTAAATGTAAAAAGGACTTTTTTTGTTTCTTTTCTGGATAATTTTAACGATTTACATAATTCAACAATTGCCTCGAGTTCAAGATGGTAGTTAAGCAGTACAAACATCGTAATTAATTCAAATTGATTAGAATTTTCAAGAGCCAATACCAATTTTGATGTTTCAAAGTCCTGCCATTGGAAGATAATTTTTAATATTCCATCTGATAACATTCTAAGCAGTATTTTTCCACTTTCAGAAAAACTTAGAATTTTACTCATTTCTTGCCAAATTCTTTCGCTTGATAATTCTTCTAGCAAATACGAATTAACAACCATTACATCACTAAGATGTCTTTCTAACTGCCAACTTTTCCCATCAATTTGTCCTAAGAACCGATATGCTCTGAGGATTCTTAAGGCATCTTCATTGATTCTTTTTTGCGGATTACCAACGCAACGAATAATTTTATTTTTAATATCACTCAAACCGTTATGTGGGTCATAGTAGGTCCTCCTTGCAACATCAATAGCCATTGAATTAATGGTAAAATCTCGTCTCCTTAGATCTTCCATTAATGACAAATTCCATTTTACTTTACTTGGCCTTCTAGAATCAATATATTCACCATCAGTTCTAAGCGTAGTGGTTTGGTAGAGAAATATTCCAGATTTGATAGTAATCGTGCCAAAAGAAACTCCTGTTTCTATCGCATCTGGAAAAATTCCAAGTATCTCATCGGGAGTCAAATCTGTGGCTAAGTCTACATCTGAAGGATTTAACCCCATTGAAGCATCTCTCACCGCTCCACCAACAATCCAAACACCCCCGCCTTTAACGGCGATTTTATTTAGGACATCAATCAATTCACCAGGTAAACCATCAACAAACTGAGACATTTCATTAGTCAAAGGAAATCCTTTCACATCAGATTCATTGCCTAGAATATGCTCAGTCAAATTAATCTCCAATCCCTATGGTAATTGCCAAAGTATTATCCTTGAAATACTGTTCCCAGTTTCATGTGGACCGAAGATGATGTTGTTATGGTTGATGTCGTTTGGTTAAAACCACATGAACAAATCAAATCCAAGGCCAGAGATAAATTACTCGACATGACACGGCGTTGGGGGGGTTTTACTAAACCGGTTCTAGTCGATAGTGTAACAGGTTCACTGCTAGATGGACACCACAGATTATCTGTTGCACAAGAATTGGGGTTATCAAAAATACCAGCAATATGTCTTGATTATCTTTCATCTGAAGATATTACTCTTGAATTATGGCCAAATACGGATTATGATACCATCACTAAATCAATGGTAATTGAAATGTGTGAATCCGGCGATTTATTTCCTCCAAAAACCACTAAACACACAACGATTTTTGATCTCCCGCCAATATTAGTTAGTCTTGAAGAGCTCAAATAACTCTACTAGCAATATAACCGCGCCATTTGTCGTTTCCGACACCATCTAGCTTATTCTTCAATTCGGGTTCAGTCCGCAAATCTATTTTGTCGAGTTTAATTATTCCTTCATGATTATAACAAATCTCAACGTTTGATGGTTCTAATTTTGCAAGTATTGATTTCAATGATTTGACGCTATTTATTCTCAGTCTGTTTATCGAAATCAATTCATCACCCGGCATGATTAATTCGCGTAGGGGAGAGTCTGATTGATGACTGGTCACAGTCACCTTGCCACCTTTATCCGACAGATTTAATCCCAACCATGAAGATGATAATTGGTTGTCTTTCGTAATTTTACTCTTTAGGCCAAGGCCGTAGTATTCTAATGCCTTGGCAATGTTTGGTGCAGATTTATCAAACACTAATTCATCCAGATATTTTCCTAAATTTCTTCCACCTGTCATATTCACTAACTCTTTTCGTATGTCTTTGTAGTCTACGCCTATTTGAATTGCATTCGGGTATCCGAGTGCATATTTCTCACATAACTTTACCATGAGGTCGCAAATTCCGTGCTTGCCTTTTGACCTCTTTCTTAATTCAGCATCGATACAGAAGATCGCCAATTCCCCTTCAAGATAATATGATATTTGTATTTCTCTTGAGAAGCTGTGGCTTCTATAGAGGTGTATCCACGCGTCGTGACTGGATTCTGCAAGTGATTCATGCTCTGCACCGTTTCTTATTGTGTGTCTAGATAGTTTCCTTTCCATATCCTTTCGCCAATCATCTTCTGACCATGCACCTGAACGTACACATAACATATCACCTAACCAAGAAGTACAACCTTCAAACCACCAAAGTAAATCCGTGTGGATTTCTTGTTGCAAATCATAATGAATGAAATTCTTTGGTCTCAATCTCTTAACATTCCACTGGTGCATATATTCATGGCTGAATAGGCTGACTAGATCCCGATATTCATCAGCAAATCCATCTATCAAGCATACTCTTGGTAACATTGAGGTCTGTGAGTTCATATGTTCCAAACCACCTCTTGATTTTTCAGTTAACTGTAAAACGGTGACATAATCTCCCCAGTCAGGCACTCCAAATAGTGCGTGATATTCTTTGATTATTTTTTTCATATCTTCTATGAAACGATTTACCATGGTTGGTTCGGTTTGGAAACCACCACTATCCCATAGTTTGAGCACATGGTTTCTACCATCGACTTTGTAGTTGATATTTTCATTGCTATTTAATTCCATTATTCCGTCGAGTAATCGGTCTCTATCCGGAGCTGAAAAGGTAAACAAATTTGCTTTGTTACCAATCATTGAATTGCAATTTAGGTTTTTGTTTAAAAGTTGTAACTGGGTTGCTGGAGTCCACTCAGTAGGAGAATAAACCTCAATCTCATGTTCCATTTCCATTCGTGATTTATCAATTCCAGAAGTTGGTAGTAAGAATGTGAAAGGTGGCATCATATGTAAATGGGAGTTGTCTATGTGTGTTGACCTAACTGATAATTCGATGCCAAAAATTTTGTAATTTACTTCTAAATCGCTAGAATGATCGTTGATTTTTATTTCAACAGAGTCGACGGCTTTTCGAGAAAAACTAGCATCTTTGTCATTTTGATGGCATGAGATTCCAGTTAGATATTGCATTGGTTCCCTAATGAAGTAAGATCCTGGGACCCATCTAGGGAATTTTAGCGTTAACTTATTGCCAGTGAATGGTGGTGAGACTGTAATTCTAACATGTAAGTATCTACTTGCACCATCAGTTGCATCGATTGCAAACTTGATGCCGGAGTCCCTTGTCATGGACTCCCCTCAGCATAGGCGGTTGAAAGGTTATGCGCTGTTATTTTTATCAAATCACTATCTGATTCTTCTGAAATTATTTTTGCCATGTTAATTATATTCTCTTCATCACATCGAGAAAATAACCGCTCAACAAAGCGACATCTTTCTATTTCATCCACATTTTCATCGGCGATAATCTCCCAGCGCAATTTGTCTATTGCATCGCCTTTCTTGCCTTGTAGCCACCTTCCTAATACCACATAGGATTTGCTTTGTATGATCATTTTGATTATCTCATGATCCAAGGTTTCACACTCTTGCCTCAGCATCTTAACTATCATTCTTATCTCGATGCTGTTGAGATTTTCAATTTGGTCAATCAGTTTCTGGGGATTATGCTTTATCAAATAGGGGGCAAAATTTGTGAAGTCTACTCCCTGTGAGATTAGTTGGGATAATTTATCATCTTCAATAATGAAATCTAACTCAACAAGTTTACCAAGGCAGAAATTAACAACGCTGCTCGATTTATCTTCTAATGATTCGATTAGTATTTTTTGTGTGGAATATTTACTATTAAGGGCAATCAACTTTAATCTTGCATTTTTATTTTGCAACAAATCCTCAAAGAAGTTTTCTTGATTATCACACTGTAGAATGAATTCCGCTGACTTGATCTGGCAAATCAAGTCATCTTTTTCGAATAATCGCTTCACCGTTTCTATGTTATTTTTTTCAAATCGCTCTAAAAGGTTGGCAGCGGCTCTGTTATAATCCAAATTATGGTGATTAATTAACGGACTAAGTTGTGATGTATCTAGTCTAATTGACCACATTCTAAATGCATCTAGTGCTTTGGTTCTATACCAGGAGTCTTTGTCATCTAACAGAGGTATGAATGAGGATAGATTACTTTCGTCGTCTAGTTCGAAAAGCTCTCTGACTGCTCGTCTTTTCTTACGATCATCTTTGCTGTTTAGATTAGCAGAAGTAGAAAACCTAGTTGACAAGGTACTCACCAGTCAGTATCTTCATCATCGTCGAACTGATTCCATGTGTTTAGATCAAAGTTTGATATCATTGGATGCAACATAACTTGAATTATCGGCCATAAACGTAAGAAAGATGGTGAATAATGCCAGAGTAATTTGACCATTGGGTGATCTGACACAGGAATTCCACCTTCACCAATAGGTGGTGTCTCATCAGGTAAATTGTTTAATTTTGCAACTAAATCTTGCAGGCTCTGGAGTTCTTCATAATCGATTATCTCTAATTCTTCACAAGTCTCAATTGACAATTCAATCAAATCTGCAAGTTCTTTTGGATGAAGATGAGTATTATCTGTTGAATCTAAATCTATTGGGCCAAAACATACATTGCCTAAATTTGTTTCAAGCTCTAAGTCATCCTGAAATTCAATCTTCATTAAGTGTTGAGAATCTATGTCGCCTAGTGGGGCAATAACAAATCCTCCGTCGCTGACTCTTGATTTAATCCATTGTGGTATCTCTTCTATTTGTCCAGTCATAATTACCCTATTGAACTCGCCAGGAAATGCAACCGGGGCAATATCTAAGTCCTCTACAGTTCTTATTTCAACCGTTGGCCAATGAGATAGCCTTTCTTTTGCATGATTTACAACTTCAATTGAAGGATCTAGGACGTTTACTCGCCCTTTTTCTCCTACTATTGTTGCTATTAATGCGGATAAATAGCCACCTTTACACCCTACAACGATAATTTCCTGCCCTGAAGTTAGCTCCATATGGTGAAGAAGTGTTATTATCATGTGAGGTGCTGAGATAGTTTTGATATTACCAGAGTTTGATTCGATGTATGGTACAGGACGATCAGCATAGAAAGGAGCAACATCATAATCGGTAAAGTCCTCTAAGTCGACTTTTAGCATCGCTTTTTTTACTTGGTCCGGTACCAAAACACCATCTTTGGACAGGCGTCTAAGTAAGTCCGCTGCCCGGGTCATATAGCGTCTATAACTTCGTATCTTGTAAATGATGTCATTAATTTGATGAGGACTTGAATTTCTCTTCAACAATTTCGTCAATAAAACTTAGGTTCTCTTCATATTCTTTTACAGCCAATTCAATCAATTCATCATCGGTTTTTTCCTCGAAATTTTCACTTTTCAGTTCAGCAATTTGCGATGCAATTGATTTCTTAATATCTGACAATAAGTGAATCATATTGTCAACTAAATTCATATCATCATTATCAATTTCCATAGTTACGGTTTCAATAAGTGACTTAACCAATTTAGGGTCTGTATATGTCTCATCATAAGAGGAAAACATCTCATCCATGAGTATTGATTCAATTCTTGCTAAATGCTCCGATATTGTCGCTCTAGCGAGTCCGATTTCACTAGCCAAATCAGATATTCTTGTTCGCTTTGGAATGTCAAAAAATCCCCTATCATAGGCAAATTTTGCTAACTTCAGTTGTTTGGTTGAAAGGGCAGAGTGATCAAGAGTAGAGTTAAAATCCAAACTTCTTGCACTTATTCTGTCTGGTTGAGCAATTAGCCTTGCTAAAGTTGAAACCAAACGCAACTTGATTGGTGGGCCTTGAATAATGTAAGTCAGGCCTTCTCCATCTAGCCTACTACCTGGAACCGAACTTGTACCATTGGTTCTAGCGTTTAGATTGGAGACAGAATGGTTCAGTTTTACCAGAATTAGATAACTGTCTGAATGATCTCTTGGCTCAAGAATTATATCAAGCAATTCAAGGAAATGTAGGTCTACTATGTCTTCTGGTGATTTTCCGTCGCAAAAATTAACTTTCAAAATTATTCGAATATCTTTTGGCACTCTCTTAACATATGAAATAAACTCTGCCTGCTTGAATATATTGGTAAGTTCTCCAATGTCTAAATCCTTGATTCGGTCTCTTTTCCAAAACAAAGTGACCTCTCGCATGGTAGCGCTAGCATTGAGGGTTTGATAACATCTATTCCTGCTTGTTTTGTCAATTTCTCATTTCTAACCAAGCTAAAAATGAAACTATTGGCAATAAAATAAGCAGAATTCTGTTTAATCTATTTTGATATTGATTATACTCGCTCGACTTAACTGGATTAACTTCTATAGATTTTGCTTTACGTGTTCTCCGCAGAACCCCTACACTATCTTCGACTCTTTTGAGTACCCGATTACGTAGTTTCGGGGATGAACTTTTGATATTCCCTCTTCCAACTATAAATTTCACAGTTGTTTTTTCTGCCAATTCTAGTGCTGCATCAACAACACCTTCGATATTTTCTAGATTATGCATGTCTATCCTTAAGTTTACACCATCACTTGATACGTGACTTAGAACTCGCCAATTTCCTTGACCTTCATTAAATTGTGACAACTTCTCTCTCGCCTCTATCAATGGCTCTTTGGTTAGTATTACTGGTTTACGGCGCCTTGCTAAAAATGGTCCCAAAAGTATCGAAAATAGAAATGGTGGAAAACACATCAATGAAACAGTTCTTTGGATATTTTCTGCATCCGTCAAAACAGAAATAGTTGCGAGCGAGAAACCTAGGTATAGTCCAATGAGTCCTCCTGCTTGAAATCCCATGCCGAGACCAACTGGTTCCCCCTGGGCTTCCTCCATGGATGAGTGGGCTTGTTGGAGATAGATGAACACTTTGACGTTAATTCTTTTGTACTGCCGATTAGTACATCAACTGTGAACAAGAATGGGCTTGCCTCAAGAGAGCGAGAGAAAAAGGTAGGAAACAGGGTTTTCTACATCTCAGCCTTCTTTTTTCTTTCCTTCTTCACCGCACCTATGGTTGTAGACACCGGAGAAATTCCAGAAATAAAAAACGGTCGAGCAAATGCATTCGACTTTGCTACAGATGATGGCCTTTGGTCTTCAGGAAATGAAAACTTGAATTCAAATGAAACATTTGCGTGGACTGAATTAGATCCTTACTCAGCATTTATCTATGCATTCGGTGACTTAAACTGTCACAATAAGGCTGAGCGTTCAATTCTAATAAATGAAAATCAAATGCCAGTTTGTACAAGAGATGTTGGGATATTTTTTGGTCTCGCTGTAGGCGGTTTCTGGTTTTCGAGAAAGGGATATAATAGATGGACAGTAAAAGATACATGTTTATCTTTACTACCAGATAAGTGGCTACTTGGAACCTATCAAAGAAATAGAAGAACACTCATTTGGTTACTTTGTGGGGTGCTACTTTGTTTGCCCTTAATCGTCGATGGATTTACCCAATTGTTAACGTCATATGAATCAAATAATATTACCAGACCAATAACTGGAATTGGGTTTGGCATTGGACTTGGCGTCTTGATTAGTGCAGCTTACTCTGCTCGTTCAAAGTTCTTTAAGTCAGCTGCACAAGTCTCTTTGCCAGGTGGGATGAAGTTCCGTCTTGTTGAAGAGGAATGATCATGGTGGGGGAGTTTTCCACCAAATAATCAATTCTTCCTTTGTCGTTGGTATAGGGCATTCATTGTGGCCGCTTGTTAGTATTTTTAGCCTCTCAAAAACATCATTGAGGGATTTCTTGACTTGGTAAGATGGTAGTTTTGAGTTAGAAATAAGATATTCTAAGGCCCCTTCCCATTCAAGTTCAGGATTTGCTCTCCTCCAAGATGAAATCATTCCCCTCAATGGCCACAGTGCCAGAGATAATCTTCCAAATCCAAGTCTATCTTGTTTTAATTTGAAAACTTTAGCATCTGAAAATGGTATGTGATTAAATTGCTTATTAATCCATTTTTCTTCTTCTAACCATTTAACAAGTCTCTGTGTGTGGCGTTTAGTCATCATTCTATGCGGACCCAATAATTTGTGGAGTTTAGGAACCTCTGTAGAACCTCCAATTAACGATAGAGTTCCAATGATTGACCATGAAGAAAAAGAAAACGGATTGATGGGTACGTCAAACTGTTTTGCAGATTCTTTTGGCCAATTTGCTTCGACAAAAGCCATCCATTCAGCAGGGCTCTTGCCACTTAACCATCCTTCGTGTATTGCACTCATGTTCAATGGTGCTCCCGGGAGACGAGTTTGGGTTTCAAGATTGCTGATTAAGCGGCTTAGTAAGTATCTATCTACTTTATCGGAATCGACATTTAGTGGAGAAGGTTTTTTGTTGAAAAATGTTCTGAGGGTATCTGCTAACTTCTTCTTCAGTTCATCCAATCCCGACTCATTTAGAATTGGACCTACGACCTCACATTTGTCAAATGGTTCAGGTACCGTAATCTTTCCGGACAATAGTTCACTAAAACCCTGCCTTATTTTCTTTTGAATTTCTGTAGTTTCAAAATATTCTTGCTTGTTACTGGTCATTCTCAAAGTTCCGGAGCGTATCCTTTTCATTGCCTTTGCAGGATCACAATCTATCCATATTACCAAATCAGGTATCATTGCTGCAGAATTCATTTTTACAACATCATCTATTCCCAAATCACCGACAATTCCCTGATAGATAAGTGATGAGTGTATGTTCCTATCAGATATTACAACATGCCCTTTATCTAGTAATGGTTTGATAATAGTGTGTGAGTGATCTAGTCTATCAGCAGCAAATAATCCCGCCTCTTCAAGTGGGGTCTTATCGCCTTTCATTACCGAATCAAGTGCTAGCTTGCCCAACTCACTGTGTCTTCTTGGTTCATGAGTAGAATGGATTTTAGGAAACGGGAAACTAGTCAACAACTCGCTGATTATTCTGGCGGCTTCCCCCTTACCAGAACCATCTCCTCCCTCAACTGAGATAAGATACATTTTCAATCCTCGATGTAGTCTTCATATTGGTCTTTGACCATACTGTTTAATGCCATTCCTGCAAGAATTAGAATTGGGCCAATCCAAATTAGTCCTCTGCTAAATAAGCTAATTCCAGCAAGGTATTGTGTTCTTCGATATTTCTTCCCACGCCTTATTTCAACAGATGCTTGAATACCAACAAAGCCAGTAATTATAGTCACTATTCCAAGGAATGTCGATAACGCCACAGCAGCTTCAAGAGACCAACCCCCCTCATTCCCAACGGTATTTTCTTGGATAATGCTTGATGAGTTTCCTTCAACCATAGTAAATGGGGCAATCAATCCATCTTCCGCCCTGAGAGTTCTTTCGACACTCTGGTAGCCTGAGATAACTACTCGTATTTCCATGATTTCAGGTCTAACATCGTAGAATTGAAAATAACCATTCTCATCTGAACTTGTTGAATCGATAACAACAACGCTTTTTGCCTCATATAGTTCAATGGTTGCATTCTCTAGAGTTACGCCATCAACGGTAAGTACTTGACCAGTTAAATCAACAGTCTCTACCTCATTAAAAATCGTTGAGTTAAGTAATTCATCAGGGTTGCCTTGAAGTAAAATCCCGCCACTTACAACGCCTAATATGCTTCCAACTAAGACCAATATGGCAACCATCATTCTCAACCTTTCTCTGTCATCATAATCAAGGTCAATCATTGGCTTAACTACTATTTCTTGTTCATCTTCAAATGGTGTTAAATTTGATTGATCGTATAAGATGCTTTGTTCGTTGTTTTCGAGTTGATTCTGAACCCGCTCCCTAAGAGCAGCCCTTCGTTCATCAAAACTCTTCTCTGACAAAATCTCACCTCCGACCTAATTGGCCCTTGTGGTGCGCGGATATGACCCCTTTCCCTAATTGTCCGCGCTACTTGTTAGAGTTTAACAGTGATATCTGCAAATAAAATCAAGATTAGGATGGCTGATACGATGATAATTGACAAATATCCAACAAATTTACTTTTTTCGACACCATTGTCTAAATCGTTACTAGGTTCCAGTGTATTATCATCTTGATTAGAATCGTTGGTTAATTCATTCGCATCAATCGGATTTAATGTCCATGCTGACGTTATCAAACCTAGTTCCAATAAATTCCCTATGTAGCCAAGAGACTCAGAACTTACTTTGTCTGCAGTATCGTTGTGAGTATGCCAATAACCGCCGAATGTACTGGCATTTTCACCATAATTTATGTCAATAAAATTAATCGCAGGGATGCCAGCGTTGTTAGCAGGGACATGGTCATCAATGACACCTCTTGTTATGTTGGGATTGTATATTGGATCACCTAAGTTGCCGTCGCAATCAAGTTCTGATTCCACCATTCCAAGTGCTGCAGCAATCGGTGTTATTGTCTCCCAGAGTTCATTCGAA
>Ga0213867_1000337_pt1 | contig 21493 bp, 20 predicted proteins | sample PICome_12_FD_160120 | JGI IMG/M metagenome (GOLD analysis project Ga0213867, IMG submission 160120) | Coastal seawater microbial communities near Pivers Island, North Carolina, United States - PICO540 | ecosystem: Environmental > Aquatic > Marine > Coastal | place: USA: North Carolina... | reverse complement strand
GCCGGAGGCGGCGCAGGCCATTCCCGGTTCTTCGAAGGTGGGTTTTCTGCTTTTTGCGCACAGCTGAATGCAGTGTTGTATATTGCTAGAAATACAACCTCTAATGAAGAAATTTCTTGCCCTTGGTTTGCTGTTTGGCCTTTTCGCCTGTGGTGTACAGCCGGAAAAACCAAGGTTGACAAACGCAAACTATGAAGGGTGTGAGCACATTAAAAATGCCGATGCTCAATTCGAGTGTTTCAATAATAAGTTAGGGAGCTACTTGGCGGATGCTTACATCTATCCTGAGGCCGCCCGATCGTTGGGTGTCGAAGGAAAAATTTATGTGAATTTCGTTGTAGAGGCGGACGGGTCAATCACGAACGTAAAAGTGGTTAAGGGATTGGATGCGTTATTAGATGCCGAGGCTGTTCGAGCGGTCCGCTCACTTCCGAAAATGATACCGGCAACCTATGATGGAAAGCCGGTGCGTATTCAATACACGGTTCCGATCAATGCATCGCTAAAATAATTGGTTCCCGATGGCCTGCTTCGGGTCGAATGTTCTAATTTCGAATCTCTATGAAAGACGGCGCTAAACAGAGAAAATACGACGAGGCCTACCTGCGCATGGCAGAAGAATGGGCCAAGCTTAGCCATTGTACCCGGAAAAAAGTCGGTGCGTTAATTGTTAAGGATCGCATGATTATTTCCGATGGTTTTAATGGCACGCCAACTGGATTTGAAAATCCTTGTGAAGACGAGGAAAATTATACGAAGTGGTATGTATTGCATGCAGAGGCAAATGCCATTTTGAAGGTTGCCTCAAGCACGGCCTCCGCTCACGGCGCCACCCTGTATTTGACGTTGAGCCCCTGCAAGGAATGCAGCAAATTGGTTCATCAGGCAGGTATCAAAAGAGTGGTTTTTCGCAACAAGTACAAGGACGATACAGGCTTGGCCTTCTTGGAGAGAGCTGGCGTTCAGATTGAACAAATGGAGGGAATTTGAGGCCACAACGCATAATCATATGGGTTACCGCATTTTTTGTGGTGGGAATTTGGGTAGGACTGAATTTCCGTGAAGCCGTCTACATTGAAAATGGATCCACCTTGGACCGATTTTTTCGTTACCTCGAAAACGAATACGTTGACACCTTAGACATTCCATCACTCGAACAAGATGCGATGGACTACATTCTGTCAAATCTCGACCCACACAGTGTATTGATACCACAAGAAAACGAAGCTCAAATTTCAGAGCGTATGCAAGGAAGTTTTTCAGGCGTAGGGGTTGAGTTCACTATTTACAGAGATACTTTGGTCTTCGTCCACATCATGGAGGGCGGTCCTGCGGAAGATTATGGCTTGCAGGCGGGCGACCGTATTTATGCCATAGATAATGATACTATTGTAGGTCCCGACTTGACCAATGAAGTGGTCACTGAAAAAATTAAAGGCCCAATTGATACCTACGTCGTGTTTAAGATCAAGCGCGATGGGTTGTTGCTTACCGCTGCGGTTCAGCGCGGTATGATTCCACTTGAGAGTGTAACGGGCACCAGGATGTTTGGTCCAATAGGCTACACTCGAATCGAACGATTTGCGGAATCAACTTACGAGGAGTTGGTGGATGCACTGGAAGAATTAAGTGCCCAGGGCATGCGTGCTCTTGTCCTTGATTTAAGAGATAATCCCGGGGGCTACCTGCATGAAGCGGTAGATATTGCCGATTTGTTTTTAGAGGAGGGCAAGACCATCGTAAGTACAAAGTATAAAAATGGTCGTACGAACATCGCTGAGGCTACGGGTCTAGATGGCTATGAAGATCTGCCCATTCATATTGTGATCAACGGGCAGAGCGCATCGGCCTCTGAAGTAGTTTCTGGAGCGCTTCAAGACCACGACCGCGCGACTATTTACGGCTCGACCTCCTTTGGGAAGGGACTCGTTCAAGAAGATAAAATTTTACCCGATGGCTCTACTGTGCGCTTAACAGTAGCCTACTACTACACACCCTCAGGCCGTTCTATACAGAAACCTTATGATGGTGCAGACTTACCGGGTGAAATGGAGGGGTTGGTCTTTACAAGCGATAGCGGTAAAGTTTTAGCCACGAGCGGTGGTATTGAACCAGATATTCCTGTCTTAAACGACACGACGCAATCCTATTATTGGGGATTTTCTTTTGGTACCATCGACGATTTTGCTTTCGAATGGGTCGATGGAATGCGGCCTCAAATTCAAATGTGGGACAAGGCCGATTTTATTCAAAACCATAGTGTATCCGACGAGTTGCTGTGGGAATTCTTAAACTATGGCGGTTACGGAATCCTATTAGACGACCTCAGCTCAAAGGAGATTGGGGAGCTTCGACTTTTACTCAAGTCTGCACTTGCAAAGAACATTTGGGGCTTTGATGCGTACCGATTAGTCTTGCAAGAACAAGACCCTATCTTAAATGAGGTGGTGCGTCAGGCATCGGGAAGTTTGGAATAAAAAAAGAAACCCCGGGCACGGCCCAGGGTTTGCTTTATGAAGTTTTGCGAGATCTTAGTGCTCGTGGCCTTCGTGAGATTCTTCAGTTACTTCTTCAGCAACTTCCTCTGTAGCTTCTTCAGCAGTTGAATCTGCTTCTTCAGCTACTTCTTCAGTTACTTCTTCCATAACTTCCTCAACTGCAGGCTCGTCAACTACTGTTTCTGCTTCTTCTGCAGGTGCTGCACAAGCAGTCATAGCTACTGCTACTACCGCTGCTGCAAACCATTGTACTTTTTTCATAACGCGTTTGATGATTAGATTAATAACAAGCGAAAATTAATTGAAATTCAGTTGACTACACAAATTTTTCAATTAAAGTTTTGCAAGTTGCGCGCTCAACGAAACTCGCTCATTCACTAATGCTGGCAATTCACTGATTGGAATACGGATTTGCTCCATAGTATCTCTGAATCGTACAGTAATGGTGTGGTCCTCAAGACTTTGGTGGTCAACTGTTACGCACAATGGCGTACCAGCCGCATCTTGACGGCGGTAACGTTTACCAATAGCGTCCTTCTCGTCGTATTGAACCATATGGTCGAATTTCAACAAATTCACCACTTCTCTGGCTTTTTCCGGCAAGCCATCCTTTTTAAGCAAAGGCAAAACAGCGACCTTGTATGGCGCTAGGAAAGCAGGTAGGTTGAGTACAGTTCGTTGTGAGCCATCTTCTAATGTTTCATCGATTAAGCTGGAGCTCAAAACGGCCAAGAACATACGGTCCAAGCCTATTGAGGTTTCGACAACATAGGGTACATAATTTTCGCCTAATTCAGGATCGAAGTACTGCAACTTTTTACCACTGAATTTTTCATGTTGGCTAAGGTCGAAATCTGTTCTACTATGAATGCCCTCTAGCTCTTTGAAACCGAATGGGAATTGGAACTCGATATCTGCGGCTGCATTCGCGTAATGCGCGAGTTTTTCGTGATCGTGAAATCTGTATTTCGAAGTATCAAAACCTAGGCTCTTGTGCCAATTCAATCGACGCTCTTTCCACGTTTCGTACCATTCCATCTCTGTGCCAGGGCGTACGAAGAATTGCATCTCCATTTGCTCAAATTCTCGCATTCGGAAAATGAATTGACGCGCAACGATCTCATTGCGGAATGCCTTACCTATTTGTGCAATTCCAAAAGGAATTTTCATTCGACCGGTTTTTTGCACATTCAGGTAATTCAAGAAAATGCCCTGAGCGGTTTCCGGACGCAAGTAAAGCGTTGATGCTCCTTCAGCAACGGAGCCCATTTGAGTGCCGAACATTAAATTGAATTGGCGAACATCGGTCCAATTCATAGATCCGCTCACTGGACACTTAATTTCTTCGTCTTCGATCAGTTGCTTCACATCTGCTAAATCGTCCGCCTCCATTGCTTTTACGAAGCGACCCATGATGGCGTCAATTTTTTCTTGGTAACCAACAACTCGGCCATTGGTGCTTACAAATTGCGCTCTATCGAAGGTCTCTCCAAAACGTTTCGCTGCTTTGCTAACCTCCTTCTCGATTTTTTGTCGAATTTTCTCGACATGGTCTTCGATTAGAACATCTGCGCGGTAACGCTTTTTACTGTCTTTGTTATCGATCAATGGATCATTGAATGCATCAACATGTCCCGAAGCTTTCCATGTTGTTGGGTGCATGAAAATTGCCGAGTCAATACCGACAATATTTTCGTGCATTTGGACCATTGCGCTCCACCAATAGGCTTTAATGTTATTCTTTAACAAAGCCCCGTTCTGGCCATAATCGTACACGGCACTTAGTCCATCATAGATTTCGCTACTTTGGAAAATATAGCCGTATTCCTTGGCATGTGAAATGACATTTTTGAATTGATCGTCAGACATATTGTGTGCTTTATTGGGCGTTAAGGAGAGGGATTAGATTGGTAAAGAATAGTTTAACCGCTATTGCAAGCAATATAACACCGAAAACTTTCCGTAAAATACTTAAGCCGCCACTGCCCAGAATGCGCTCCAGCCGCTCTGTGTTTTTTAGAACAGCGTAAACGACAATCATATTTGCAACAATGGCGATGAGAATATTGATAATGGCAAATTCAGCTCGGATAGATACCAGTGAAGTCATCGTTCCCGCACCGGCAATAAGAGGAAAGGCAATGGGCACAATGCTGGCAGTATTCGGGGTTTCTTCTTTATAGAGTGTGATGCCAAGTATCATTTCTAGGGCTAGGAAGAAAATGACAAGACTACCGGCAATAGCGAAGCTTTGAACATTGACTCCAAGCAATTTTAATATGCTTTCTCCAACGAACAAGAAGACAATCATGATAGCGCCCGCAACGATCGTAGCTTTTTCGCTTTGCACATGGCCAACTTTTTTGCGCAAGCTTACGATAATCGGAATGCTTCCAAGTATGTCAATGACTGCGAATAATATCAAGAAAGCGCTCAGTGCGTCGTTGTAGTTGAATCCCATTGTGATAAAATAATGGTGCAAAATTAACTTCTTTGGTTGAGCTTTACACGCTTTCTAAGGCATTAGCTTTGTAATATGATTGAATTGGACGGAAAGCTATTGTCAACAGACGTATTCAAAAAGGAATTCGTTTGTAATCTCGGCGCTTGCAAGGGTGCTTGTTGTGTGGAGGGAAATGCCGGTGCTCCCCTTGAAGAGGAGGAGGCTGTGTTGTTAGAACAATTGTATCCAAAATTCGAATCGTATCTATCCGAGGAAGGCAAAGCGGCCGTGGCTGAGCAAGGTAAAAGCGTCCAAGGATTGGGGGAGCTGGAAACCCCATTGATCAACGGCAAAGAATGTGCCTACACCGTTTTCGAAAAAGACGGAACTGCCTCTTGCGGTATTGAAAAAGCCTATTTGGATGGAAAAATAGAATGGAAGAAACCCATTTCTTGTCACCTATATCCTATTCGAATCGCAAAATACAGTTCTTTCGAAGCATTGAACTATGATCGATGGTCTATTTGCAGTGATGCGTGTGCGTTAGGAGAAGAATTGAAAGTTCCAGTTTTCCGATTTCTGAAAGAACCACTCATTCGTAAATACGGTGCCGATTTTTATAACGAATTGGAAGCAATTGCCGCTGAATTATAGCCGGTCAATTTCGAGTTGCAACCTTCACTTTAGAGGCTTCAAGGCTCCAACAACTACCTAGACTGTTGATTCTCAATTTTGGAACAAAATCCGGTTGTTAATAACTGTGGGAAAAACCCAAAGAGGGCAACTTGATATTCCTTAAAATGATGGCCATGTTTGTATTGGTCGTTCGCCACTACTGTTGGCACCATCGACGTAAGCCGCCCATAGCCAAATTTATAATGCACTGATTTACAGATGCTTAGATTTTATTTAAGCGGACTTAACTTTTTTAAAAAAATTGCGCAATGCAGCAGGAACCAATACTTCAGGACAACAAAAACCGCTTTGTTATTTTTCCAATCCAGCACGATGATATCTGGCAATGGTACAAGAAGCAAGAAGCGTCATTTTGGACGGCTGAAGAGATTGATTTGCACCAAGACGTAACGGATTGGAAAACCAAACTTAATGACGATGAGCGTTACTTCTTGAAGCACATCTTGGCATTTTTTGCAGCCTCAGATGGCATTGTGAACGAGAACCTCGCGGAAAACTTTGTAAACGAAGTACAATACTCTGAAGCGAAGTTTTTCTATGGTTTCCAGATCATGATGGAGAACATCCACAGCGAGATGTACTCACTACTCATCGATACGTTGGTAGACAACGATGCGGAAAAGGATGAGCTGTTCAATGCAATTGAGCGATTTCCTGCCATTAAAAAGAAGGCAGATTGGGCTTTGCGCTGGATCGAAAGTGAATCATTTGCTGAGCGTTTGATCGCTTTTGCAGCCGTAGAAGGGATATTCTTCTCAGGGGCATTCTGTTCCATATTCTGGATGAAAAAACGTGGTTTGCTTCCAGGACTTGCTACTTCGAACGAATTTATTTCTAGAGATGAGGGCTTGCACCGTGACTTCGCCTGTCACCTCCACAATAAGCACCTTGTCAACAAAGTAAGTACCGAGCGAATTACTCAGATCATTAGTGAAGCACTGGAAATCGAGCGTGAGTTCATTACCGAATCTTTACCGGTAAACCTCATCGGTATGAATGCGAAGTTGATGTCTGAATACCTAGAGTTCGTAACGGATCACCTGCTTGAAACTTTGAATTGCCCACCGGTCTATAATACTCCAAATCCATTTGATTTTATGGATATGATTTCTTTGGAAGGAAAGACGAATTTCTTCGAGAAACGAGTGTCGGAATACAAAAAAGCAGGTGTTGGCGAAGAGCAGAGCAGCCATAACATCGATGATGCATTTGCTGATCTGAATTTCTAAGAAACTCGACTTACTTACCTCATATACAACTACTAGAATACCTCCGAAAAGACCATGATGCGCGTATTAAAAAGAGATGGCCGCAAAGAAGCGGTAAAGTTTGATAAAATCACAGCCAGAATTGAAAAGCTATGCTACGGACTCAGCGAGTATGTAGATCCGGTCGCTGTGGCGAAACGTGTAATCGATGGGGTATACGACGGTGTAACCACTGCTGAGTTGGACAACTTGGCTGCGGAGACGGCGGCTTCAATGACCATTAAGCACCCGGATTATGCAAACTTGGCTGCGCGAATCGCGGTAAGTAACCTTCACAAGAGTACCAAGAAGAGTTTTTCGGAAACAGTAACTGACCTCTTTAACTACGTTAATCCAGAGACGGGTAAGCCTGCTCCGTTGATTGCTGATGATGTCTACGAGATCATTGAAAAGAATGCAGAGTTTTTGGATTCACAGCTCATTTATGATCGCGATTTCAGTTACGATTATTTTGGATTCAAGACCTTAGAGCGCTCTTACTTGCTGCGCATGCACGGTAAGATTGTTGAGCGACCACAGCACATGCTTATGCGAGTGAGTATAGGTATTCATAAAGATGACCTAGAAAGCGCCATTGAGACGTATGAGCTCATGAGTAAGAAGTACATGACGCATGCCACGCCAACCTTGTTCAATGCTGGAACACCGAAGCCACAAATGTCTTCTTGTTTCCTGCTGACGATGAAAGAGGACAGCATCGATGGGATTTACGATACATTAAAGCAAACAGCTAAAATCTCGCAAAGTGCCGGAGGTATTGGTCTAAGTATTCACAACATCCGCGCAACTGGATCCTATATTGGCGGTACGAATGGTACCTCAAATGGAATCGTACCTATGCTGCGCGTCTACAACGATACGGCCCGCTACGTTGATCAAGGTGGTGGTAAACGTAAAGGTTCTTTTGCAATCTACGTTGAGCCATGGCACGCAGATATTTATGAGTTCCTCGATCTGAAAAAGAACCATGGTAAAGAAGAGATGCGCGCTCGTGACTTGTTCTACGCAATGTGGATTCCAGATTTGTTTATGGAGCGTGTAGAGAAGAACGAAGATTGGACCTTAATGTGTCCAAACGAGTGTCCAGGTCTATTTGATTGTCACGGTGAGGAGTTTGTTAAACTTTACACGAAATACGAAAAAGAAGGTCGTGGTCGTCGCACAGTGAAAGCACGTGAGGTGTGGTCTAAAATCATGGAAAGCCAGATTGAAACCGGTACCCCGTACATGCTATACAAGGATGCTGCGAACTTGAAATCTAACCAGCAAAACTTGGGTACGATCCGCTCATCCAACCTATGTACTGAAATTCTTGAGTACACATCGCCAGATGAGATTGCGGTTTGTAACCTAGCGTCAATCGCGCTTCCGATGTTTGTTACCGAACAAGGTGAATTCGATCATCAGAAACTATTTGATGTGACCTATAAGGTGACCAAGAACTTGAACAAAGTGATTGATCGCAACTATTACCCAGTAGTAGAAGCACGTAATTCAAATATGCGCCACCGCCCAGTAGGATTGGGTGTACAAGGTCTTGCAGATACGTTCATTAAATTACGTCTGGCATTCGACTCTGAGGAAGCAAAAGCATTGAACAAGGAGATCTTTGAAACGATGTACTACGCAGCAGTTACCTCTTCTAAAGATCAGGCAATCGCTGATGGACCATACGAAACTTACAAAGGGTCACCTATTTCGGAGGGTAAATTTCAACACAACCTTTGGGGTGTTGAAGATAGCGAGCTAAGCGGTCGTTGGGACTGGCAAAGCCTGCGTGAGGAAGTTGAAAAGCATGGTGTTCGCAATTCCCTATTGATGGCACCTATGCCTACAGCATCTACTTCGCAGATTCTAGGTAACAACGAGTGTTTTGAGCCATATACCTCTAATGTTTATACACGTCGTGTACTTTCTGGTGAATTCATTGTCGTAAATAAGCACTTGTTGCACGACTTAATTGAATTAGGATTGTGGAATGAGGATATGAAGAATGCATTGATGGCTTCTAACGGGTCTGTTCAGCACATCGATGGTGTGCCTGAAAACCTAAAGGCCATTTACAAGACGGTTTGGGAAATTTCAATGCGCGATATCCTTGATATGGCTGCAGACCGTGGATTGTTCATAGATCAAAGCCAGAGCTTGAACCTCTTCATGGAAGCCCCAAATATGGGCAAACTGACCTCGATGCACTTCTATGCATGGAAGAAAGGTTTGAAGACAGGTATGTACTATTTGCGTTCTAAGCCCGCTTCATCAGCAATCAAGTTCACTGTGAAGAAAAATGCTCAGACCAATGTTACTCCAGGAGTAAGCGAAGGAGCTACCGCAGATAAGGTAGATGCTCCGAATGAAGCAACTCCTACTGAAGCAGATATTGAGGCTAGAGTCAATGCACAAAAACAGGCGATGGCATCGATAAAGGATACAGTAACCGAAGCAGAAAAGATCGCATGTTCAATTGATAATCCAGACGAGTGTGAGGCTTGCGGATCTTAATTGAAGAAAAGATAATCACAAAAACCCGGGCCATGCCCGGGTTTTTTTTGTGCCAGACCTAAAAGTTGGCTTTCGGTTAAGTTGTTCATTACGTGTTAGTTAAAATCAAAAGCACTTTGAATTGAGTTCGATTTTTTTTAACTTGGTAATGAACAAAACCATTTTCGTTATGCCATCAAACTCTACCGCGAACCCAGCGCGTGCGCATCGGGTAGGGCGAAGCCCCAATAGGGGAGAGCCCAAAATGACAAAAACACAATTGTATGGGCAGATTGCGCTCGTAATTGTAATCATTTCTGCAATCGTTACTGTAGCCGTCTTATTCGTCTAAGTTTTAGGCGCAATCGGGCTGTGAATGTCTAGCGTAGTTTATCTTTGGACTACGTATGAAACGCCTATTTCAAATTTTCGGAGGTGGATTAGGATGGAGCCTTGGCGGCCCCATCGGCGCCCTAATGGGGGTGGCCTTCGGTAACATGATGCATGACCTGGTCCATGGAGAGCAGGCCGATCCCGTTGCAGGCCGTCAATCAAATCGTCCCAATTCTACAGTAGGTTCTCCTAGTGATTTCCATATTGCCCTACTGGTCCTTGCTGCGCGCGTTATAAAAGCCGACGGCAAAGTGGAGCAAAGTGAGTTGGACTTTGTCCGCCAACAATTTGTGGGCATGTTCGGAAAGGATCGTGCAAATGAAAGTTTCAAGGTATTTCGCCAAATTGTAGATCAACCCATACCCTTAACCAAGGTTTGTAACCAAATCAATAGTTTTACAACGCATGCTACCCGCTTGCAGTTGGTGCATTTCCTGTTCAAACTGGGTTTAGCAGACGGTCATTTACATGCGGAGGAACTTGAAGAGATTCGACGTATTTCAAGAAATCTACGCATTAACCCTTATGATTTTGCTTCTATTGAAGCCATGTTTAATAAAGAGCAAAATTCTGGGTGGGCTTTCAAGGTTTTGGAAGTGACTGAAAATGCTACCGAGGCTGAGGTTAAAAAGGCGTATCGCAAAATGGCAATGAAGTTTCATCCGGATCGCCTAACAGATGCAGGTCCAGAGGCGCAAGCAGCTGCAAAAGAAAGTTTCTTAAACGTACAGAAGGCTTACGAGCAAATTTGTAATCAAAAAGGCTGGAAGTAATGTCTACCCTAGATAAAATCAAAAAGCCTATCGCTTTTGAGATGAAAACCTTTGATGAAAAATTCAAGGGTTACCTAAGCTCAAAGGTGCCTTTAGTGGATCGAGTGATGCGCTATATGGTAAAGCGTAAAGGAAAACAGCTTCGACCCATCTTGGTTTTTTTGTCGGCAAAACTCACTGGTGATGTATCAGAGCGGACATATATCGGTGCCTCTTTGGTTGAACTTATGCATACAGCGACCTTAGTTCACGATGATGTTGTTGATGACGCAGATCAGCGCAGAGGATTTTTCTCAATAAATGCCCTATGGAAAAATAAGGTAGCGGTTCTCATAGGAGATTATCTGCTTTCCAAGGTCTTGTTACTGGCTGTTGAAACGAGGGAATACGAATTGCTTGAGCATGTGAGTGGCGCAGTGAAGGCGATGAGCGAGGGAGAATTATTACAAATTGAGAAAGCACGTCGCCTTGATATTACTGAGGAGGTGTATTACGAAATCATTCAGCAAAAGACGGCTTCTCTATTGGAGACATGTTGCGTAGTCGGCGCCGCTAGCGCGAATGCGGATACAACTACACTAGAAAAATTTAGACAACTCGGGCGATCCTTGGGCTTAGCGTTTCAAATTAAAGATGATCTCTTCGATTTTGAAAAAGTTAACCTTACAGGCAAGCCAGCGGGCATAGATATTAAGGAGCAAAAAATGACATTGCCTTTGATAAAGGCGCTCCAAGAAACTGATGCGGCAAATAGAAAGTACATCATTAAAACAATCAAGAAACACCACGACCGCCCAAAAAAGGTAAGGGAAGTTGTTGACTTTGTAAGAAATTCGGGTGGACTTGAATATGCGCGTTCTAAAATGGAGGAGCACATCAAAGATGCAAAGGAGATTCTTTTTACCTTTCCTCAATCCCCTGAACGCGATGCACTTGAAGTAGTGCTCGACTATACCGCTAAAAGAAAGAAATAGCTATGGAAGAGATCCTTGGAATTCCATTTGAAACCATCCAAAACAACCTTTTGAATTGGGCAAAACATGTCGTTCTTGCCTTATTGATTCTTTGGGTGGGTATGCGAATTGTCAAAGTGATGATGCGCGCTTTTAATAAGGCACTTCAATTACGAGAAATCGATGCTTCACTAACTACGTTTCTTCAAAGCCTACTAAAGATGGGATTGCAGGCAATAGTGGTAATTGCCGCTATTAACCAATTGGGTGTAGCTACTACTTCAATTGTAGCTGTTTTGGCTTCGGCTGGTTTAGCTATTGGTATGGCCTTGAGTGGAACCTTGCAGAATTTTGCAGGTGGGGCAATGCTTTTAATGTTCAAGCCATTCAAAGTAGGAGACTTTATCGAAGCTCAAGGATACGCAGGAACGGTCCAAAGCATTCAAATCTTTGTAACCACCTTGACCACTCCGGATAATAAACAAGTGGTCATTCCTAATGGTGGCTTAAGTAATGGCAGCTTGATCAACTATAGCGCCCAGCCCAAAAGAAGACTTGAATGGACTTTTGGGATTGATTACGGATCAAATTTGGATGACGCAAAACAAATCATTCGTGATTTGCTTGATAAAGATGATCGAGTGCACGGTGAGCCAGAGCCATTAGTGGAGCTGGCAGCATTGGCCGATTCGAGCGTAAATATTATAGTACGTGCATGGGTGGCTAGCGAAAATTATTGGCCAGTCTATTACGATATGAATACAGCGGTGTACAAGATTTTCACCGAGCGCGGCATCAGTATTCCGTTCCCACAATTAAATGTACATTTACAGAAATAAGTAACCTTTTAATCAGCTTGCTTGGCCACCCCAAAAGGGTGGCTTTTTTGTTTAGAGAATGTATCTTGCAATGCTATGGCCAGAATACCACAAGAAACCATTGAACAGATCTTTGCCACCGCCCGTATAGAGGAGGTCATTGGCGAATACGTGCAATTGAAGAAAAGTGGGAGCAATCTAAAAGGCCTCAGTCCTTTCAACCAAGAGAAGTCGCCCAGCTTCATGGTTAGTCCGGCCAAACAGATTTTCAAAGATTTTAGCTCTGGAAAAGGAGGGTCTGTAGTGACGTTTTTGATGGAACTGGAACAGATGTCGTATCCAGAAGCGTTGCGATGGATTGCGAAGAAATACAACATTGAGGTTCCGGAAGAGCGCGAGCAAACCCCGGAGGAGTTGGCTGCGGGTAATCACCGAGAGGCTGTATTCCTAATTTCGGATGTGGCCAACAAATGGTTCCAGGAACAACTCCACGAAACGGAAGAAGGTCGTGCAGTTGGATTGAGTTATTTCAGAGAGCGCGGTTTTACCGAGGAGACCATTAAAAAATTCCAATTGGGCTATAGCCCTGAGGCATCCGATGCCTTTGCGAAGTATGCCATCTCGAGCAAATACAATGAAAAGGCACTGGAGGATAGTGGGATTTCTATGAATGGTGAACGCGGCTGGTACGATAGATTCAGAGGCCGTGTTATGTTCCCTATTCACAGTGTTTCGGGACGTGTCCTTGGATTTGGTGGAAGGATATTAAAGAATAATGTCAAGGCTGCGAAATACCTGAATTCGCCCGAAAACCCGATCTACCACAAAAGCAAGGTGCTTTATGGTTTGTACCAGGCGAAGCAGGAGATCGTCAAGAGAGATGAAGCTTATTTGGTTGAGGGGTATACGGATGTGATCAGCTTCCACCAAAACGGCGTTCAGAATGTTGTGAGTTCGTCCGGTACGGCTTTGACTGAGGGACAAATCGTAATGTTGAAGCGGTACTCATCCAACATTACGCTACTTTACGATGGTGATGCCGCTGGGATTCGCGCAAGTTTCCGAGGACTTGATATGATGCTTGAAGCGGGCATTAATGTGCGTGTAGTTCCTTTCCCGGATGGGGAAGATCCAGATAGTTTTGCACAGAAGCACAGCACTGAGGAGCTAGAGTCCTTCTTAAAGAATAATCGGAAAGATTTCATTTCCTACAAGACCAGTATACTGCTCGAAGACGTGGCGGGAGATCCGTTGAAGCGGGCGGAAATGATTCGTGATGTGGTTGGAAGTATTGCCAAAGTTCCGGATGCCATTGGCCAGGAGGTTTTCATTAAAGAGGCGTCAAGAATTCTTGAAATTGATCCGAGTGCGCTGTACGAGGAATTGGCGCGTCTAGCCAATGTGCAGAACCGACAAGCCAGAAGAAAACAAGCCGAAGCTCCTCCGATGGAGGTCATTGCCACGCCGGAAATGCCGAAGCAGCCTTTTGGTCAATACCAGGAGGAGCAGGTCATTAATTTGATCATTGCTCGGGGCACAGAGGATATGCTTGAGGAAGGGGTAGATTTAGAGGATTCCTTCCCCATTAGTATTACGGAATGGATTGTACGATCTATTGAACAAGATGGGATCACTTTTGAAACACCCATTTTTGCCGCAATATTTGAAATGGTTAAAGCGGAATTGGATCAAGATTATGTTCCTGATGCGCAGTTTTGGACCATGCAGGAGGATCCCGCTATTGTCCAAGTAGCGACGGATGCGCTCACTGAGAAATACATATTGAGCAATTGGGAGCGTAAGGAGATTTATTTGCCTTCCGATAAGAACACCGTGAAGGAATTAGTTCCAGAAACGGTCTTGCGTTTAAAGTCTGTTTGGGTGGAAAGAAAACTCAAGGCGCTCAAGGATACGTTCAATGAGGAGAATGTCGATATCGACTATTACATGACTGAATTTGACAAGTGGAACCAACTCCGTCAGCGTGTGAATGATTCCTTGAATCGAATTATCTAATTCTTCGCTCCGCTAAGTGGTGCATGGCCTCTTTGAGTCTGCCTTCAAACGATTCTGAAGTCAATAAAACATAATCACGGCCAAGTTTTTCCAGCCATTGAATGTATTGTCCGTGCAGGTATTCCCTGCGATCGATATCTATGCGTTGTGGATCTTCACTGGCGGCGTTTGTAGGCGCACACAAAAGGTAGAGACCATTTTTCGGGGGAGTGAGCCATTGATTTTCGGCGCCGTCGAATTTGTCCGCTCCCCAAATCGATAGGGTAACCCCGTCGGTATCGAATACACCATGGTCATCGCTGTAGTAGCCCATCTGCTCTTGGCGTTCGATTTGTCCTTTGGCACAAGCAAGAAAGTCTTTCTTGGTGAAATGGTGCATATCCAGATGGGGCTGTTCCAAGAGAAGTTTAGCGATGTATTCGCGGGCAAATTCCGAACTCAGGGGCCAATCTAATGCGGTGGCTACGGCCATGCTGAGGGCGGTCTTGAAGGTGCTTTCGGTTCCTGTAAATATGAGTTGCATCAAAGGTCCAATTTCATCATTAACATCAGTTGACCGCTCCAACGTTGCAAGTCCTCTTCGCGGATGTATTGTCCTGTTGCAAATTCCTCGATGGGTTGCGCGTCAAAAGCTGTGAATCCCAATTTTTCCAACACCCGAATACTCGCAGGATTTCCTGTTAATGCACGTCCCACCAACCTGTTCAATCCATGCGTTTTTGCCCAATGGATAGTGGCTTGGGCAGCTTCGGTTGCGTATCCCTTGTTCCATTGCACTTGAAAGAATCGGAAACCGAGGTCGATACCCCATGGATTTCTCTTGAGCCCACACCAGCCAATGGGGGTGCCGTCTTTTAAGGTGACCATCCAACGGCCGTAACCGTCGCGTTGGTAGTTCGGATACTGTGTAATAAGCCCTTCTGCAGCCTCGATGCTCTCAAATCCCGCATCGCCAGTAAATTCAATAACATCCGGGTCGCTATTGAGATTAAAGAGCCAAGGCGCATCTTCTTTTTGCCACTCACGAAGGACTAAACGTTCACTTTCTAACGGCGCTATTTCGGGTCTATGCGTCGCCACACAAACGTACATGCCTTCGTGTTGTAGTGCTTGGACAAGCGTTTGCATTCGAATGTCACCCTTTTCGATCCATGCGACACCTTCCCATCCGGTATCAGAAGAATTACGAACTAACTGCACCACATGTAAATGCGATTTGAAATCCAGCCCCCCAAGACCATGGAGTTTGAAAAGGCTTTCTTTGATGCCCCACAGCAATTGCATGGCATGTTGTCTGCCAAGGGTTTCGAGGAATTTCTCTTCGTCCGCGCGAATGAACTTATGACTGATTTTAGCCAATTGTGTACGCTCCAATTCAATATCAATCCCGACGCGGAGCTTCTTAGAATATGCAGCCACTGCACCATCCTTGCAATGTGAGATGCTTATATGCGCATCGGGATAAGCGGGGCGCTTCCCTTCGAAATACATTGCATCTAAAGCGTCCAAGTTCCCAGCTCGAAGAAGGGCAAGGCGGCTTGCCGCCATCTCATTTCGCTTAGCTTCCGAGGCAATTCGTTGCCACTTTTTACGATCTTCTTCGCACCAGAGCGATGTTGGATTGCCCACGGATTGTATGGCCTCAAAACAAATGTTGAGTTCCTCCTGAAGTTCAGAAAATACAATGCTGTGGTTCATCTAATTACAAACTTTTACGCTACGGTCTTGTTATGTACCTTTGCCGAACTTAATTGACAATACATAATGAGCGAAGTAACGCAATACATTCCGTACAAAGTTAAAGATATGTCATTGGCCGAATGGGGCCGACAAGAAATCAAATTAGCCGAGGCAGAGATGCCAGGTCTCATGGCACTCCGTGAAGAATACGGTGAGAGCAAGCCTTTGCAGGGTGCGCGCATCGCAGGTTGTTTGCACATGACCATTCAGACTGCGGTATTAATCGAGACCTTGGTCGAGCTAGGTGCTGATGTAACCTGGTCCTCTTGTAACATCTTCTCAACTCAGGATCATGCAGCAGCAGCCATTGCAGCGGCAGGAATTCCTGTATATGCTTGGAAAGGCATGAACGAGGAAGAGTTCAACTGGTGTATTGAGCAGACGTTATTCTTCGGTGAAGACCGTCAGCCATTGAACATGATTTTGGACGATGGTGGTGATTTGACCAACATGGTATTCGACGAATACCCAGAGTTGGTAGCCGGCATCAAAGGTCTGTCAGAAGAAACTACTACAGGTGTTCACCGCTTGTACGAGCGTGAGATTAACGGAACGCTAGTTCTTCCTGCAATTAACGTGAACGATTCGGTAACGAAGTCGAAGTTCGATAACAAATACGGTTGTCAAGAATCAGCGGTAGATGCGATTCGTCGTGCAACGGATATTATGATTGCAGGTAAAGTTGCTGTAGTTGCCGGTTACGGTGATGTAGGTAAGGGTACTGCGGCTTCATTGCGCGGTGCGGGTGCTCGTGTGATCGTTACTGAGATCGATCCTATTTGTGCATTGCAAGCAGCGATGGACGGCTTCGAAGTGAAGCGTATGGAGAATGCCATTCCACGTGCACAGATCGTAGTAACGGCAACAGGAAATAAAGACATCATCAGTGAGGAGCACTTCAAGTTGATGAACGATAAGACCATCGTTTGTAACATTGGCCACTTCGACAACGAGATCGATATGGCATGGTTGAACGGTGCATATGGCGATACTAAGGTGGTCATCAAGCCACAGGTGGATCTATACAATGTAGACGGCAACGAGATCATCGTATTGGCTGAGGGCCGATTGGTAAATCTTGGTTGTGCTACAGGTCACCCATCGTTTGTAATGTCGAACAGCTTCACGAACCAAACTTTGGCTCAGATCGAACTTTGGTTGCACAGCGACAAGTACGAGAACAAGGTGTACACGCTTCCTAAGCACTTGGATGAGAAAGTAGCTCGTCTGCACTTGGAGAAGATTGGTGTTGAGCTTGAAACACTCCGCAAAGACCAAGCGGATTACATCGGTGTAACGGTAGAAGGGCCATTTAAGCCTGAGCATTACCGCTACTAAGATTCAAATTTTCTGATATGAGCCGCGTCTTCGACGCGGCTCATTCATTTTAGGCCCTACTTTTTTGCCGTTGGCATAGTTTTTTAGACCTTTTAGGTGTGCTTAAAGACTCCATGAAAAAACTTACTCTTATACTGCTCTTCGCTCCGTTGACTGCACTTTTTGCGCAAGCTACGTTGACCATTAAGGAAGTAGATATGGGGTTGATTGCAGGTTACCATACGCTGTTGACCGACCCAAATAATTTTGTGCTTGGCGAGGAATACGAGTTGGGTGCTTACATGCACGAAACATCGAATGGCGCCCTTGTTGCGGTGACCACGTCGTATGTCCGTAATGGTGCATTTGGAACAAACTACAACTTGCCCTTTTACGCTATTGGTAAGTTCTCTACCGCCAAATTGAAGTTTGGAAAACTATGGGAGGGGAACACCTTTGATTTTCTACTTGCCAGTGGCTTTGGCTATTTCGCTGGAGCCGATTACTCGAATACTTCAGGTCTCATCGACTTGGTTCACTTGGACCCGGAAAACCCTGTAAGCACCTTCACCATCCCTATTGAGATGAATATTCAATGGTACGGTTTTGATGGAAGTATTAATGCCATCGCAATCAAATACGAGCTCAACGGTTGGAGTAACTATCTCGGAGTAGGCTTTACATACTTATTATAACATGTCTAGGACCTTGCACAACGCTACCGCGGGCTACATGCTACTGTGGGTGCATTTGGTGTGCCAATTCTTGATGTGGATGGACGAGGGTTACTACGATTTTCGCTGGATGTCGGACGGTTGGAATTGGCTCATTTACTTTCTCTACACCACCTGTATCTTTTTCATCAGTGCTGGATTTTACTGGCTCGTCTTTGGAAAGGGCCGGCGCTCGCCCTGGAAAGTAGGCCTTTCGGTGTTCTTTGGGTTTGTGTGTAGTTGGTTGATCCTTCTTGGGCTGTACTTCAACATGCATCCGAGCATTTACCAAGATTGAGTATCTTAAAGAAATAATCGCTCTTATGTTTTCTAAGATTTTAATCCGCCAATTGTACTTGCCCATGGCAGGAATCATGTTCCTGTTTACATTAATTAGCATACACCTGTTGTTACCACAATTAGGAGTATCTATTCCTGAAGGCGCCGATTATTTTCGAATGTTTCTCTTTATGTGGTTTCCGAGTACCGCGCTAGCATCCTTTACTTTTCAGTATTGGTATTGGGATTGGCCAAAGGCAATTAAGTTTCCTGTGGTAGCCATCGTCTGCACTGCGGTAACGCTTTGGCTTGCCCTTTCGGCCGCCGGTCCACTGCCTGGATAACAGAATAAAAAAAGCCCGTAAACGCAGTGTTCACGGGCCTTCTTTAAAGATTTTACTGGCAATTAGCTACCGCAAGCTTCGCATTCTGGGTTGTCGATGCTGCATGCTTTTGGTTGATCTGCTTGCTCTAGTTCTTGAACGAAGCTTGCGAAAGAATCGTCCATCTGGAAATCATTTGCGCTCATGGTATATAGTGTTTTGTTTTAGACTTATCTTAAAACTAGACAATCCAAAAGTTGATTCAACAAAAAGATTTTCTCCGTTATTAACAATTTCGTTTTTTGATTTTGTGGGAGTTAGGGGTTTTGTTTTTGATAACTTAAAGTTTACCTAGTCATATTGCTTCAGCCCTTTGTTCAAATTTGTAAGAGACGTACCGCAGAAATGAAAAAACAGACCCTTGTTTACTTCCTCCTTTTGATTCTCATGCCGATTTGGTCCCAAGCACAGACCGGTGCTAGGGCTGAATACATCAAGACCTATGCACAAATTGCTGTGGATGAAATGAATAGATCGGGAGTTCCTGCCTCCATTACTTTGGCACAAGGGATTTTAGAGAGCGGAAATGGCAAAAGTGAATTGGCCGCCAAATCAAATAATCACTTTGGAATTAAATGCCATCAAAGCTGGACGGGTGAGCGGGTATATCACGACGATGATGAAAAGGGCGAATGCTTCCGCAAATACAAAAATGTACGCCACAGCTTTGAGGACCATACGGACTTTTTGGTACGCGGAAGCCGTTATGATTTTCTTTTTGATTTAGACCCGACAGATTACAAGGGGTGGGCCCATGGTTTAAAGAAGGCCGGATATGCAACCGCGTCCGATTATGATGACCGCCTAATAAAGATCATTGAAGACGAAATGCTCTACCTCTACGACCAAGGTAAGGCCGTGCCGGAAGGTTCGGGACTCGCGCAAACCGCGTCGGGAACAGGTGCGGGACCGGTCAAGGATGCCAAGGGAAGAGTGATTAAAAATCCGAGAGAAAAGTTTTTAGTTCGCCGGATGGTAGAAACGGGTACACGCGTTCCATTTGTGTTATTGCAAGAAGGAGAACGTATTGAATATGTTGCCGATTCCTTGAACCTACCCGTGGCGGCATTGCTTCAGTTTAATGATTTGAGTTGGGAATCGGACCTTGACGAGGGGGACCGCATCTATATTGATGAGAAGAAAGGTCGTGGTGCGGAGAAAACCACCACGGTACGTCAGGGAGAAACTATGCATGACATCAGCCAACGTGAACAGGTTAAACTCTACAAACTTTATAAGTTCAATAAGTTTAATGTCGGTTATCAGCCGATGGTTGGTGATGAGATTCGACTCCGTCCCGAAGGCTTGATTGAGCGGTTACGGCATTGAGACTAATGCACTTTCTCAAAGATTTTTTGGAGGGCGAAGAGTAGCACATACAGCCCAACGCCAATGGTTCCAATGAGCAGTAGCGTAGGTGCACCCATGAGGTGGAACATTTTAAAAACGACGCTCCCTAGTAGACCAATGGCTCCTAAGATTCCCGAGAATTTCATAAACTTTTTCATGAACCCTAAGATAGGTTCTGTGTGTTATATCTTTGCATTGTCTCAAAGGGGTGCCCAGAAAGTCTTCGGACCTACGGGCTGAGAACATACCCATAGAACCTGGGCAGGTAATGCTGCCAAGGAACGAAAGCAATATTTGTGTAACTACACGTTATTGCCCCTTGACGTGGTTTTAAAAGACCAATTTTCATGAAAAAAATCATGTACTCCGCAGCCGCTGTAGCACTGTCGCTATTTGCCTCTGCACAAGAATCGACCGATACAATAATGGTCGATATCATTCCGCTGCCTCGCCTTGAACTTAGTGAGGTGAATGTATTAGGAACTTGGGCTCAGAAAGAGGATCCCATTGCCCAAATCAATCTGACCAAGAAAGATGTTGAGGCCCTCAATACAGGTCGCGACTTGCCGTATGTCCTACAAGATGTCGCTGGCGTAGTCAGTTTCTCTGATGCTGGAAACGGTATTGGATACACCAACATGCGTGTACGCGGATCGGACATCACTCGCATTAACGTCACGCTCAACGGCATCCCAATGAACGATGCGGAAAGCCATGGTGTGTTTTGGGTAAATACCCCAGACCTAATGTCTTCCACCAATGCGGTCCAATTACAAAAGGGAGTAGGAACCTCGACAAACGGATCTGGCGCCTTCGGAGCTACCCTTGGAATGAGCACGCTAGGCGCTGGTGATAAGAGCGCACGCCTAACCTTAGGTGCAGGTTCATACGGCACACAACGCGCGACCTTCCAAGCGAGTACCGGCCGCACCAAAGACGGCTTTTGGATGAACACCCGTATTTCTTCAATCACCTCAGACGGATATGTGGAGCGCGCATCCTCCGACCTGCAATCGTACTATGTAAGTGCTGGTTTTGCGGGAGGCGGTCATTACGTTGAGGCCATTCGATTCGGTGGGGGCGAACGTACCTATCAAGCATGGTACGGCATTGATTCCACGACCATGTATGGCGGTGCTTGGAATGCGGCACCACGTTCGAACTTCGCAGGGGCTATTTATGACGATATGTGGAACGTCGTAGGTACTTACGACGACCAAGTAGATAATTACGGTCAGGAGCATACCCAGTTGCACTACCGTTACGCTAACCTCTTCGGAGGCACCTTCGCAGCGGCCTTACACCACACCGCGGGCGCCGGATATTACGAAGAATACAACCAAGGCGCCGTCCTAGGCTTGAGCTTCATGGA
>Ga0213867_1000335_pt1 | contig 21498 bp, 17 predicted proteins | sample PICome_12_FD_160120 | JGI IMG/M metagenome (GOLD analysis project Ga0213867, IMG submission 160120) | Coastal seawater microbial communities near Pivers Island, North Carolina, United States - PICO540 | ecosystem: Environmental > Aquatic > Marine > Coastal | place: USA: North Carolina... | reverse complement strand
TGAGAACTTGAAAAATATTTATTGTGCACTCTCAAAATGCCGTGGTGCAGTGTAACTCGAATGCTCCTTGGCATTGCAAATAAATGAAATCCTTAAACCGACACAGTGTGACCGCATTGCCATTTCCGAGTGACCATTGAAGTTTGATGCAACACACTACCGCAGTGACTGTTTTCCTTTTTTCTACATCCGCCCACGCGGCATGCCTGTGCCGACGAATATTTTCTACTGGTTTCTTCTCCTCCCTCTTCCACTCCGTTCTCATTTTTTCAAATTTTTCGATTCATTTCTCTTTCGAACACCTGGAAGGTACATACATCATATCCACCGTCTGGCACATAATTCAACTCCTACTTTCTGTCATTTTACAATTCACACATTGATTCAGAGGGTATTTTCATTATTGTTAGAGGAATAATCATGGCAAGTCAACAGTATATTCGAGAGCCGCATAAGAACGATGTATTGTTCGGAAGGGGCGGCGGCATCAACAATCATCCTGGAAATCGAAATTACCGTAACATTGTCCATGAGTATAAAGAAGACTATACATTGTCCACTAACAAGCAAGACAAGACTGATATTTCGAACAAGGTCATAGCTTTAGTTCATATGTTGAAACCTCCAGGCAAGTTCTTGGCACGCTGTAAGCATGATCCTTCTCTCTGGGAGGAAGTGTCGGTAGCGGAGGCCATTAAGAAGACTAGCCAGGCTCTTCGTGAAGGTGCGCCGAAAATTCGGGCAAAGGCCTTGCTTGATTTTCCAGCACAAAGTAAAGTTAAAACTTCCCGTCAACGTCTTAGCGGTAGGATAAGCGCCCGTACTTCCGATGACGATTCGAAGAATAAGAAGAGAAATGCGAACGACATGGCACACTTTGAAGAAGGGACGAAGAAGAAATTAAAGGAGCTTTTTGCACCAGTAGTTCATACATCCACCGTGAGAGACGATGAAAAAAGGGCAATGGTAGCGGAGATGAATGCACAAGCTCGTCGTTGGGTCAATGATGCAAAACTCAGGGCGCTCAACAAAGTTATAGAAAAATCTGTGTCGATTCAAATCCCCAAGGTTGAGAGTCAGAAGCCGGTTGACCAGTTAGCTATGACTCCACCACTGTCGCCAAGACTGAAAGCAGGGAAAACGAAGAACGACGTCAATTGCGACATCGGTAACATTACCACTGAAAAGATTCAGTCTTCAAGTGATAACGGATTTAGAAGAATTCACAGTTTGGCTACGAGTGATGCAGACCCATATGAAGGTGTTAACGAGCCTGCGAAAAACCCTTTCAAGAACGAGTATGAACATCAATATAGTCAAGATACTCGTTCAAATACTTGTCATGACTTGCGTTCGGAAAGGTCCACAAATGTTGTTGCTGATGCCAAATCATTTACCAGTCCATTTGAGGTCACTGGAGAAAGGCTCAATTATACAGCTGAACTTCATCCTACGGCTTCGAACCTAGTGCGAGATATTTCTGTACCAGATGTTGATCAAATAACGTTTCGCAAAGATAATGGTGTTCCAAAATCATCTAACAGGTGAGAATAATCTCCTGCAGTAATTTTTATGTGAATTTCTATTTTTTTACTGATTATCTTTCTATCAGATCTTTTTCGATTAGTCAATTAACAGATTTGGACGTCATTACAACTAAGCCTCCCCTTCGGCGATACAACAGCTTGGCTTTAAGTGATGTTGATAACGGGGAATTGAACACGAATGATCCTTTTCGGAATCCTTTTTCCGGGGAAACTCCGAGTCGAATTTCTTTCAAACGTTCAACAACAGACAGATCACTGACTAGCGAACTATCTGATTTACCTGAATTGAATAATGGCGGTTATGAAGAAAGAGATTTTGACGAAGGAATGTGCAGTATTTCTGAGAGCAATAATGGTGTAAGCATAGCAGATCTCTTCGCACATCATCGTATTCCAACAGCGGCAAAAATATTCGGCCGTTCATACATTCCAAAGGGTTTCACATCTTCTCAGAATTCCCAGTGACCTATTCTAGTCTGTGCGCTTTTTCCATTCCCTTACAAAATATTACGCTTCGGGTAACCTATTTTCCTTATTACATTAAACTAATTACATGATTATCACGTTGCTTGTCTCTGGTAATTATTTGGAACCAGATGAAAAAAATTGTTTAATATTTCGAAGTATTATTTATGAAAATAGACGAGTACATAAACTGAAGAAGGATTTATTGTGTCAGAAGAATCACGGAATACGTTACGTAACAGGCAGGGATAATGTACACAATAAGCTACAGCCGCATTATCCTCTGTACATGTATAAATACTCAATCTTATCAAAATCAAGTGAAACTGTAATCTTAAACATGAAATGCTAAAATCTTTCTGACATGTGAATTCTCTTAGTGCACGTTTATAATTACATCCCCCACAAATGTTCCATACGAGTGGGTATGACAACGTGCAAAAGCTTCAGAGGGGACTACCGATAGTGTGATATTGGTAGACCCAAACCTAAAGCAAAATCTAAAATGCAAGGTATTATCTTCCACACTGAAACAGCTACAAAATGTATACGTTCAAGTCATCGGAGGTTATGAACTTCGTCATTTGAATTGTATCATCTGTAGTAACATTATATTTGCCAATTTTGATAATTGACGACTGGTAAGAATCAGTCAAAAGAACTCTTGCGATAGATCCCTCAATGAGGCAATATTCGTATTTACATTGGTATGGGAATGTTTATAAAGTCCAGCTGAACAACACTAATAGCAAATAATTTTAGAAGAAAACTCCAGGTCGTGATTGTTAGCGTATTGTAGCAGGCTCTTGCACGCTGTCCAGATACCCTTTCCCAATATCGCAATTAAGGTTGTTAATTAATTTAAAATTTCCTATCGAAACAGTCCTTTTCCTCACACGAAGAGATCATCGTTTACATGTACCGATGCATTCATCCCACCTTATTCCATTGCACGTTCAGCGCGAAATTCATTTTGAACTACTATGAAATTTTTATTGCCATTCATATTGTATTCGCAATTGCCTTGCACACTTTTCTCAAAAGTATCCAAGCCAAAGTAGTTTTACCAATACCCCTATTCCTTGCCCTCTACACTCGAAAATTTTAGTTGAAACATCTTCACATCACTTTACTTCAAACAAAAGTGATCTTTCCCTCTGTTATTTTTGCCAATATCACGGCAAAGCTTATTTTGTCGTTAGATGCTGTGAAGATTTTAGATAAAAGCGTCTTCACTCCCTTTCGTCAACTCTTACAGAAAAGAATCAACTTTTTCCGAAGCTAACGAATTACAGTTTACCATATAACATCTCTGGTTTTTGCTGATAGTTGAGGATTTAAAATAGGGATTGCGCCATCGTCATCGTCATTGTTGTTCATCGTCAATAGCCTCTATTACTATATCTGGTATGGCCGGAGACATAGGCATCTTTTTGAGGTTTTAGTGTGATCGATAACTTACATGGCGTATAAAAATAATATGTTGGCCGATCATAATTTTTGTAGAATGATATGATGGTCACAAATATTTATTTGTGAATTTTTGGTGGGAATGAGAGTATTTTTTCTTCTTTTTTTGCTTTTTCATAGGATCACACATTATTTTCAATATTTAGGAGGAATATATATGTTGAAAGTTCGACTGCAGTTAAATTATACATATGAAGTTCCATATTATCGAATTTTTCGGCTACAGTCTTGAATAATATCTATTTAAGCAGAAAAGGTGTGTTACCAAATTTATTTTGCAAGACGACACCAAATTCTATTATATATCAAAAGCGAGCACGCCGGTACTGAATCTTCACGAATTTTTTATAACTCAGTCTTTCGTGTGTTACGCGTTACGCACATATATAAACATTCATCTGCTTTTCAATGACAAACTTGAAGCCATCGTCGCTATACAGATAGAGCAGGCAGCAATCACGAACTCAAATTACAAGACCAGATAGCCACCCGCACACCCTAACCCCACCTGGAAACTATCTCATACTTTTATCGGATTGTATATGCAGCGGAGTAGAATTTAGTGATAAACTGTCTCTAGCCAAAAATACACAATACAGTAAGCAACAAGATTACGCGAACTTTGAAGGCACGACGTTTTCACGGTAGGATCGTCAAATTTACCAAACATATCAATAAATTATGGGGTGCGGTCAATCCAAAGACCCCTCGGTAATTGGAGTTGCACATGAAGATGTCGACCCAGGATGGGGCACAAAAAAACCTCAAAATGGCGGGGATGCTGTGAAGATGCTTCTACTCGGAGCAGGGGAATCCGGTAAGAGTACCATCTTCAAGCAAATGCGTATCCTTCATGGCAAGCCGAGAGACGATGCCGAGAGGGCGACATTTGCCATTGTCATTCGTAGTAATGTGGTGACGGCTGCACGACAGCTTGCGAACAGTCTGCGCATGCTCGGACTTGAGGAAGAGCTTGCGAGTGAGGAGGAACGGGAAGCTTATGAGGAAATTTTGACCAATATCGTAGATGTGAGTAAGGCAGCTTTGTTGAAGAACGGATCTGGTCAACCGATGTTGAATGCCTATGCACCACCTGGAGCTGAAAATATGCAACAAGGATATTATAAGACCAAGGCTGGGGAGGTCGCATGTAGGGAGGCTGAGTTGTTTAATGAGTATTGGAAAATGATCGAAACGCTCTGGAAAAGTGATGTCATACAACAGAGTGTTTGGCCCAAGAGGGCCACTGCTAATATTATTGATGGTCATAAGAAGTTTTTGGATGAAATAGAAACTATTGCGGATTCTGGTTTCGTTCCTGGTGACGAGGATATCCTTCTTGCTCGTGTGCGAACAACTGATGCGACAGTTGAAAAGTATCATATTCAGGGGGTTGATTTTGAGATAAAGGATGTAGGTGGACAAAGAGCAGAGAGAAAGAAATGGATAGAAAGTTGGGAAAGTGTCGATGCTGTAATCTTTGTCGCGGCATTGTCCGAATATGATCAGAGTCTTAATGAGGCACGGCGTACGAATCGTATGGTGGAAGCAATTGAGCTATTTCGAAGTGTTTGCAACAATAGGCAGTTCGCAGATAAACCTGTACTTCTTTTCTTGAACAAAAAGGATATTTTTATGGAAAAGATTCTATATAGTGATATAGGACTTCAAGCCCCGTTTCGCGACTTCCAAGGTCCAGCAAAGGATTTTGATGCTGGTGTTAATTACTTCAAGTTGAAGTTTGAAGATTGTATCAATGATCCAGAACATCAAGATAGCTTTATACATGTAACTGAAGCTACTGATACTGAAAATATGGAATTTGTTCTAGAGTCGTCAAGGACAATAATTTTGCAAGATGTAAGTTTTATCGTTTACTCACCATGTGTATTTTCTCTATTAACCGCATTTGGAATTTGTAGAATCTTAAGCGATCGGGTCTTTTGGGTTAGAATTATTTTGTTACTTGCTAGAATTTAGCAAGCTAAGATGTGTAGAATCCATATGTTATTTGTGGAGTAATAGTTTAAGTTGTGAATTCGTCCTCTTTTCCGTTGGTCTAGGTTTAAGTAAAAATCTCGTTCTTGTTACTGGTGTATTTAGCTTTAGTTTAATAAAGGGTTCGAGAATCTGCATCATTTGTATGTCAGTATATTTGATATTGACGCCACAATATTCCTGCTGACTTCTTCTAAAGTCCATGCATCTAATTTTCTTTGCCAAGCTTGTGAGGAGACTTACGAGATATCTGCCCACTGCTGTGAAGAATAGTATACCACAACCAGTTGATGTGATTCTTGCAACAACTACGTTCGTTAAAGATGACCTCAATGTATTGGTAGTGATGATGAATCATTGATGTACTTCGTTTCGAGTCAACTCGTAATCATGTGGTTCTTTCAAACATAGATTGATGAGCTTCTAATTTGTAATGATTGAATAAAAAATCTAACAATTCATTTTCTCCATCCTGTTCAAAGCGAGTAAAGATTGATAAATGAAGATATAATACCTACGGAACTAACTTTCAAACAACCATATGTCATTATGAGGTAGGACTCGATAGTACTTCGAAGCAACATATATCAAAAATATCATGAATAGTAACACGTGAAAAGATAAAGCTCTGCTGGCCGTGCGTGATCATTTGTGGTCTTTGACGCTAGCATAATCAATACACAAATTGACGTGAGCAAATGTTCGCATTCAGCAAATGGCGCCCTGACGTTCCTTTACAGTGTTGAGCTTAGTTGATTTTCGTTGTTCACCTCGAGCCATGTGCTCCAAAGACGTCTGCATTTAAAAGATTACTTTAGAAACATGATTTCTTGAACGAAGACGGACCAATGCAACGCACCTTTACTGAACGTAGAACTTGACGTAAACGAACAACATCTTCACGAAGTTTACGCTTCTCTTCGTTTACTAAATTCAGTTCCTTTGAAAGCTTCTGACGTGTGCATTTCGCTTCAAGCTCTAATTTTGAAATGGTATGAAGATACTTTTCTTCTTGAAATTTTAATTTGGCAACTTCTTCATTAGCGGCAAACATTTTTTCGGCAACTTCCATGCGAAATCCTATCATTATGCTACTAACTTTCTTCTCAGCCTCTTTAGCGGCCTTTTCCTTCAATTTTATAATATCTTTCAACTTCTCTTCCCTCAGTTTTTGTGTCAACGCTTCCATTTCAAGCGAATGTTCGCTATCTTTGATTCTCAAACGATTCTCTAAATATCGAATATGTTGTCGCAATCTTAAGATATCTTCGTTGTCTGCCGTATAGGAAAAACTCAAATCAAAACTTTTGCACAAATCTGCTCTAGAACGATGCATCAGTTTTGATTTCAAATTTTCGTTCTCGATTTCTTCATCTAGAGGAATAGAAATATCCAACATATTTTCTTCAAATGAAATAATCTTTGCATTTGCTGAATATCCTTTATTTTTTGAGGTCTGACACTGTGGACTATCAAAAATGGCTTCTCCGAGCAACCCTGCAGGTTGATTGTCTGTTACCTGTAGAACTGAAATTTGTTTATCATTTTGCGCCATACTCTGATCCTTAGAAGATAAATCAGTTTCTTCATCAAAGATTCTAGCCTTTCGGTCACGTCTAACCTTTGGGATTGAGCTTAATGTTTCACCTCGCGCTGTACCCAGAGGCTTCGAACCATCAAAATCAATATTTTTTTCGCTACCCATTACCTGTGGAACTGACTTGGATTCGCCTACCGAAAACGTGGGGGCGTCAAGCATGTCGCCTTCATCTATAACGTATGCTGGATCATTTCTGCAACTTGATGTTGGATCAGGGCATGTTAATGGAGAAATGGACTGATGACTCTGGACAAAAATGTCTTGACGAATTGAATCTTCACAATCAACGGAACTTCCCAGGTGAAAGTCTTCACAACATTCCTTTCCGATATCACTTTCATCGAAGGCAAGATGTGCTTCTTGAGAGTAAGTAGTGTGAACCTGTCTTTCTAATTCTGATTTCATCATCAGAAGCTTTTCCTGGTTCAAAAGACCAGTACGTCCTATCGCACTTTTTAATCTTAAGCGATGAATTGCCTCTGATACGACCTCCAAACTTTCCATGTAGTGACCACTATATTTTACTATTGAAAGAGCTCTATTACAGGCCCAACCTGCCAAAAAATCAGCTTCCCGACTACCAAAATCTACACTGGGCCATAATTGGAAAATTAACCTACTAGGCACAACGTAAGGCATTTCGTTCAATATTGACATATAATCCTCTAGAGAAAGCAAATTTGATCCCTCTTGTAAAAGGTAATCAAAAAGAATTTTCATGGCTTTCGAATCTCCGCGATGTGCGCTACTTCGGGCAAGAGAAAGCATAACGTCGCGACAACCAAAAAATTTATGAAATCTAGCACTACGAAAAGGCACACCAAAATGTCTGCACAGACGAGCATAAACATCACGCCTAGCTCTATGGTCAGTCTGTGAAGTGCACATAGCGATCGGTCCATTTTCAATGGCAAATGTCGAAAAAGATCTTATTCTTCTAGCCTTTTTATAATGCATAAATTCCCCAACTTTGCTCGGATTTTGAAAATATTTGACGTCATCTTCATAAATCCGACGATAAATGTAATAGCATGCATACTGAAATGGATACCTATGTATTCGTTTATCCCGTTTTTCGATCCTGTAATTAAAAGTACTATATTCCAATAGTAAATCCAAAGCGATTTCGAATTGTCGTTGAGTTGAAATTTCTCTAAGTGTCCGATATATTAGATCGTTTCGTATTTTCAAATAAAGCAGTAGAACATTGTCGGCAAGGAATTCAACTGTCGACCGTATGGTGTGACAGACGTGAGCGATGAAAGAAGATCCAATTCTTGTCGAGTGAGTTGTTTGATTGGCAAGCGCCATCGCAAACCTCACCATTATCGTTTTCTTGCAACTGCAATCGGGAAGGGGCTGGGATTTTTTGTGAGTTTCCTTGTGTTATATTTTGATGGATTAACTCCGACCGCCGACGTATGCCTGGCGCGCGCAAGGAGAAAGTTCATTTTTCATCCGTTACTGAAAGAGAAAAGAAAATAGTTTTGTACAGGTAGAGAGATGTATGATATTGTACTACCGGTATGTACGTAACGCTTAAAATAACTCTTACACCCTATAAAATGTAGTGCTATTGGCAAAATAGAATCTAGAGCATCAATTAAAATACTTATGTGTCTTTTTTGAATCGAAAGTAGATAATTGAAGAGTTAGATTGCACAAGTATCGTACTGTTTTCTTTTAGCAAAAGTAATCTTTTCGACCTCCTCGAAATCATTATACCTCGAAAACGGTGCCCATTTTCACATCATGATTGCTTGTACAGGTATGCGTAAATTTCGATTATTTCCTCTTATTCAACCTGGATGAATAGTCGTAAATATTACAGACATTTAATCCAAGTCGTCTTCCTACGACTTCGTATCCTCCATATTTCATGATTTTCTGATCAAGGAGCCGCCCAATTTGACCATGACGACAAAGCTCGTCTTGAGTCGGCATATTTATTGTTCTCGTTTTTCCATTTTGTTGCACAACAAACGAAGGTTCCAACTGATAAAGTTGGGAACGCACAAAAGTGATCATTTCCAAAGCGAATTCGAACGAAAACTCGCCCCAAGTAGACAACGTCGCTACGTTATAATATGATTTTAATCCAATACCAAGCCTATTTGCAACCATTTTTCTACCGCCATGCTTTTGAATAAGAGAGCTAAGATCGTTCATATTGTTTTCATTGAATTCTTTCAAAGGAGGAAATATTTGAGAATTTCCTTGATGAAAGCGCTCAAAGTATGCATCTAGTTTACAAAGTAAGATGTAGAAACTTTCGAAATATTCCCATTCCTGCGGCATTATCATTGCATTCATGTCACATACGACCTTGTAGCCGCCAAGTCGAACTATAGCAGAATGGATATCATGTCTTCCCGATTTACTGATATCCGAAAGCCGGGGCATAAATATTGATGGTCGTTGACATTTCAATGACTCAGAAAAGACATAATCTTTCCTTTTCAAGTGATGGATATTAGGAAATCAATAATGATGATTTGAGCATAATACTTGAGGTATATAGATGAACTCACAGTTCTGTTGCTAGTGTCTCGTGACACCAATAACCTTTCCTTTTCCGTCGCTTTTTATGTGACCAACGTCGACCATTTTCGTATCGAAAATTATTCAGATCAATTTCTTCAGCAACAAAAGCTTTACCATACTTCTGTAACACTTTCTGTTTGCTCTGAGGAGATAGCGGGGGGTAATATGGAGACAGACCAATACTCGCGTCGTTGTTTGGATCCAATAGTTGTCGAATAATATTAAGCTTAATTGCTTCATCCCATTTCCCTGGAATCATAACAGCACCACCAAGTCGATAAGCCAGTGTCTCGCGACCACCTTAAGACAAAGTTGTTCCAGCTTGTATTAGTGCATTTCCTCACATTCATATTCAACCCTAACCCTAACCCACCTTGTGTCACAATGGCCCACCGTAAGTCATTTCTACCGAAATGATTTAAAATAGCTTCGTTCGGGATTGGAGGCAACTCGTGTTCATCCACATTAACATTGACTTTCGCCCAAAACGATCTCAGCTCCACTGTTACATTCTCGAGATCACGCCAGTAATTTCTTGGCTTTCTATGATATCTCGAAGAATCGATCTTTGCGCGGTTTCCAAAAGAAAGATCTCCCGGAGCAAAGCCATACGTGACCAATATCGAGATCGGAAAAAATAACAGACTTTGTCGTACAGATCTCATCTCTATGTTTTATATAATTAGTTGTTACTTAATATGGCCAAGTAGGCAGTTGCTTTAAATTTGGTGATTGTCTTACGGATATAAATTTTATTAGTACATGTACATACTACGAACGTTCGTAGAAAAATTATGAAATACAAGGGTGGAAGAATGAAGGAAGGCTATTTTCAATGAAAGCTCGTACTCTAAGATTTTTCAGCAATGTGCTATGTCTTTATGTCTACATCTACACATAATGATTTTTCAGCCATGACTACTTAGAGGCAAACATTTTGTCTGTCTTTAGTCTACATATGAAAAATCGGTTATTCCAAAGATTTGCAATGCAATCAGGAGGTCGGTGATTTCAAAGATTAGCAATGTTCTCTTATGAGACATACAATGCATATATGTTCCGCGAATTCAAAATTCTGGTAACCATTCTCTGATTGGAACACATATATATGAAAATATTAATATATCTATAAGTGTATATTGAAGTACACAGTATACTTCGAAGTATTAGTAAGGCCCATACATGCGATCTTGTCTAGACCGATCCGACCAACAAAACCAAAGAGTAAAAGTTAATATTAAGAGCATACAGTTTAAACAAACCAAAATTGCAGTATAATAATATTGCGCAGTGCATAACAACAACTAACATCCTTACTTGAAGAACTGTTCCAACGTTTTCCTGATATCTAAGGCCGAGCTTCCTGATTTTAGTAAGGACCTGCACACGACTTCGTCCAAAGAATCTCATAAAATTTATAAATTTATTAGAAAAATTATAAAGGCAATTTATCGAGCTCTGCAATTTAAACAAAGCATGCGCTCATATAAAAAATTGTTTGGTGAAAAGACCAATAGATTCTCAATTTTTGAGGTCATTATAAATCCGACATGTTTTTTCTTTTTGATCGGCATCTCCCAAACAATGTCGACTCAGCAATCGGAAATTCCAAGTACAACTCCATCTAATCAACCAACGACGAAACCTAGCACTATCCCCTCAACCCAACCGTCTTCTTTCCCTGTATTGGAACCAACTACGTGGCCATCCGGGAGTCCAACGACGATTCCTTCTCCTTTGCCATCGAAGCAACCTAGTGAAACTCCCTCAATACAACCGTCTGCCTTGCCTACTTCGATACCTAGTGAAACTCCCTCAATGCAACCGTCTGCCTTGCCTACTTCGATACCTAGTGAAACTCCCTCAATACAGCTGTCTGGAATTCCAAGCACGTCTTCTTTGCCATCAATGCAACCTAGTGAAACTCCCTCAATACTACCGTCTGCCTTGCCTACTTCGATACCTAGCCCGTTGCCTTCAAATGACCCGTCTGGGATGCCAAGCACGTCTTCTTTGCCTTCAACGCAACCAAGTGACTCTCTTCAACCATCCTTATCTAGAAGTCCAACGACGATTCCTTCAACTATGCCAACGATGCAACCTAGTGAAACACCCTCAATACAACCATCTTTCTTACCCACTTCGATACCTAGTGCTTCCTCTATACCTAGCGTGATTCCTTCGGCTATGCCAACATACACGCAAAATAGTGTCCTTGAGCTTTTGTACACTGATACCGGTGGTGGTACATATTGGACAGACAATACCTGGACGTTTAGTGGAACAGCTTCTGAATGCACTTTCAATGGCATTACATGTACAGGAATGGTTGTGACAGGTATTGATCTCTCTAGTTTCGGTTTAGTTGGATACATTGATGATGACGTTTTTAGCACGTTATCTGATTTGTATGATATCAATGTATCAAACAACCCTGAATTGTCAGGGCGATTACCAACGACAATTGGTCTATTGAGCCAATTAAGGTATTTGGATATTAGCTATACAGGTATTACTGGTGCTATACCTAGTCAAATCGTGAGTAAAGCCTACACAACAATTTTGAATTCTTTGTTATTCATTGCCTTATCTTGTCAGGGAGATGCATCGTTTTTGGAAAGGATTAATATGAAAGAAAGCTCACTTCATGGAGAACTACCATCACAAATCGGTGAACTTTCTTCATTGATTTATCTTGATCTTCGCAAAAGTTCAATTAGTGGATCATTGCCTAGTGAACTAGGAAGGTTAACATCCCTCGTATTCCTTGATCTCGGCAGAACGAAATTGGGTAAGACTTGAGCAGCTGCATCTTACTCATCTACAAAAATCTAACTTTAACCTGGAAGATTTCAGGGGTATCCCTTCTCAGATTGGGTTGATCAGCGATTTAAAATATTTGGACTTTAGCTACAACACTATACGCGGAACTTTGCCCACTGAAATCGGAATTCTTTCATCCCTTATAGAATTAAATTTTCATTTTCACTATCTGACTGGTAAACTTCCATCGGAAATTGGAAACCTTTCGTACCTGCAAACGATTGATCTTTATTGGGGGTTTTTGACTGGAAACATTCCGTTAGAGTTAGAACGACTTACATCCATCAACTCTATCGACATCAGTTTAAACAGATTTGCAGGTACACTTCCAACAGAGATTGGAAATTTGCTGTCCTTGCAATCGTAAGATGCACGTATGTTTATTAATATTTCTTGATATCCCCTAATTTCAGTTACTTTTTAGATTGGACGTACGCCAAAACTCCTTGACCGGCCAGTTGCCGAGCGAAATTGCAAATTTAAATGTACTGCAAGATTTTTACTTCGGTTCAAATAAGTTTTCAGGTACGATCCCGTCAGAATTTGGATTGTTGCAGTCATTGCAAAGGTGAGTATTTTTGGCCTTCTATGTACGTAAAGAAAGACTGATGTGAGAACTAAATTTTATCATGAAAAGTTTGGACGGTCCCCACAACGATTTAACTGGGTCTCTTCCAACAGAAATCGGATTATTACATTCACTACAAATTTTTGATTTCTCTTCCAGTACGTTTTTAGGTGGAACAATACCTACGCAAGTGGGGAACATGAGGAGCTTGCGATTCTTTGAACTTGATAATTCTTCTATTCAGGGTACGATACCAACAGAGCTTTTGCTATTAACTGACATAAAAAATTTCTATTTATATCATAGTTACTTGAGCGGGACGATACCTGACGGCTTATTCTCGTTACCATCCTTGAAAACAGCACATTTTGCAGGAAATTATCTAGTAGGAACAGTTCCAAGCATATCGGGGAGTAACCTTGAAACTGTCGGTCTCCTCTATAATGCCTTTACTGGAACAATTGATTGCAATGTAATTGATCCTGCTCAAACAGCAGTATATGCTGACTGCGGTTACGATCAAGATGTTTTGTTTTGTGATTGTTGCATTTGCTATACTGAACCATCTTCGATGCCTTCAGATACACCAAGTATCAGTCATTTACCGTCCAATATCCCCAGCAATTTTCCTTCTAACATTCCAAGTTTGCATCCCAGTAGTCAGCCGAGCTCATTGCCGAGCTTTCGTCCGAGCTCTATACCAACAACATCATTATTACCAAGTTTTGATCCGAGCTTGTATCCCACTTCAATACCATCTTTCGTTCACTCGTGGACTCCTTCCTCGTTTCCAACTTCATACCCTTCATTACAACCAACTGATTTGCCAACTAAACTACCTTCTGACATACCTACGACTTTTCCAAGCATAATTTCGTCTCATTATCCTTCAACATTTCCATCTGACTTGCCGTCGGTGTTCCCAAGTCTTTCTCCGTCGGTATTTCCATCTTTGGCTCCATCGTTCTCTCCCAGTTTTATACCATCTTTGCTGCCAACCTCCAGTCATATTCCGACTTTCGTCCCATCATCATTTCCATCTGTAGCCCCTTCGTTGAAACCTAGTCATAGACCAACTTTTGTTCCATCTTCCGTCCCAACATCATCTTATTTACCCTCTCTATATCCTAGTCATATTCCGACTCTTGTCTCATCATTATTTCCAAGCGTCACGTCGAGTCCTAGTCGTTTACCGACTCTTGCTCCGTCTTTCTTTCCATCACCAATCCCATCTGTCAACCCCTCGTCAAATCCCAGTCTCATTCCGACTCTAATCCCGTCTTCAGTACCATCTACACTACCAACATTTTATCCCAGTTTGTTGTCGCCTCCATCGGAGTTGCCATCGTTTAGTCCAAGCTATGTTCCCACTTTAAGTCCATCTAATTTTCCTTCGTCGTATCCCAGTTTCACCCCGACTTTTATTCCATCCTTTCATCCATCCGTGTTACCATCGTTGTATCCCAGTCGTACCCCAACTTCTGTTCCATCATCACATCCATCTGGGTTGCCTTCGGTGTATCCCAGTCTCGACCCGATTTCTATTCCATCATCACGCCCGTCTTCTCATCCATCTAATTTACCCTCATTGCACCCCAGTCTCAACCCTACTTCTGCTCCATCTTTTCATCCATCTTTATTACCATCGTTGTATCCTAGTCTCAACCCGACTTCTGCTCCTTCCTCATATCCATCTTATTTGCCCTCTTCGTATCCTAGTCTCTTGCCGTCGTTTCGTCCATCGTATCTGCCTTCGTCATACCCAAGTCTCATACCTACTTCTATTCCATCTTCTCATCCATCTGTGTGGCCATCGTCGTATCCCAGTCTCACCCCGAATTCTGTTCCATCGTCACATCCTTCTGTATTGCTTACGACATATCCCAGTCTCATACCTACATCTTTTCCATCTTCTCATCCATCTGTTTTGCCATCATTGTATCCCAGTCTTATCCCTACTTCTATCCCATCATTAGGTCCATCGTCTTATCCATCTTTATTGCCTTCGTTGTATCCCAGTCTTATCCCGACTTCTTTTCCATCTTCTCATCCATCAGTTTTGCCATCGTTGGATCCCAGTCACGCTCCAACTTTTGTTCCATCTGCGTTGCCTTCTTCGTACCCCAGCCACGCCCCGACTTTTGTTCCATCATCTTTTCCTTCTCTATTGCCTTCGTTGTATCCCAGCCTCATCCCTACTTCTATTCCATCATTAGGTTCATCGTCTCATCCATCTCTATTGCCTTCGCTGTATCCCAGTTTCACCCCGACTTTTATTCCATCAATAGGTCCATCTGTTTTGCGATCGTTGTATCCCAGTCTTGACCCGATTTCTATTCCATCTTCTCATCCATCTGTTTTGCCATCGTTGTATCCCAGTCACGCTCCAACTTTTGTTCCATCGTCTCATCCATCTGCGTTGCCTTCTTCGTATCCCAGTCTCACCCCGACTTTTGTTCCATTGTCTTATCCATCTCTATTGCCTTCGATGTATCCCAGTCTCGACCCGACTTCTATTCCATCAATAGGTCCATCGTCTCATCCATCTGTTTTGCCATCGTTGTATCCCAGTCTCGACCCGACTTCTATTCCATCTTCTCATCCATCTGTTTTGCCATCGTTGTATCCCAGTCCAAGCCCTACTTCTATCCCATCATTAGGTCCATCGTCTTATCCATCTTTATTGTCTTCGTTGTATCCCAGTCTTATCCCGACTTCTTTTCCATCTTCTCATCCATCAGTTTTGCCATCGTTGGATCCCAGTCACGCTCCAACTTTTGTTCCATCTGCGTTGCCTTCTTCGTACCCCAGTCTCATCCCGACTCTTGTTCCATCATCTTTTCCATCTCTATTGCCTTCGCTGTATCCCAGTCTTATCCCGACTTTTATTCCATCATTAGGTTCATCTTCTCATCCATCTCTATTGCCTTCGTTGTATCCCAGTCTTATCCCGACTTTTATTCCATCGTCTCATCCATCTGTTTTGCCATCGTTGTATCCCAGTCTCGACCCGACTCCCATTCCATCTTCTTATCCATCTGTTTTGCCTTCGTTGTATCCCAGTTTCATCCCTACTTCTGTCCGATCATTAGGTCCATCTTCTCATCCATCTGTTTTGCCTTCGTTGTATCCCAGTCTTATCCCGACTTCTTTTCCATCTTCTCATCCATCTGTTTTGCCATCGTTGGATCCTAGTCACGCTCCAACTTTTGTTCCATCGTCTCATCCATCAGCGTTGCTTTCTTCGCACCTCAGTCTCACCCCGACTTTTGTTCCATCGTCTTATCCATCTGTATTGCCTTCCCTGTATCCCAGCCTCATCCCTACTTCTATTCCATCAATAGGTCCATCGTCTCATCCATCTCTATTGCCTTCGTTGTATCCCAGTCTTATCCCGACTATTATTCCATCGTCTCATCCATCTACTTTGCCTTCGTTGTATCCCAGTTTCATCCCTACTTCTGTCCGATCATTAGGTCCATCTTCTCATCCATCTGTTTTGCCTTCGTTGTATCCCAGTCTTATCCCGACTTCTTTTCCATCTTCTCATCCATCAGTTTTGCCATCGTTGTATTCCAGTCACGCTCCAACTTTTGTTCCATCTGCGTTGCCTTCGTCATACCCCAGTCTCCTCCCGACTTTTGTTCCATCGTCTTATTCATCTGTATTGCCTTCGCTGTATCCCAGCCTCATCCCTACTTCTATTCCATCAATAGGTCCATCGTCTTATTCATCTCTATTGCCTTCGTTGTATCCCAGTCTTATCCCGACTTTTATTCCATCGTCTCATCCATCTCTATTGCCTTCTTCGCACCCCAGCCACACCACGAGCTCCGTTCCATCGTCTTATCCATCTACTTTACCTTCGTTGTATCCCAGTCCAAGCCCTACTTCTGTCCGATCATTAGGTCCATCTTCTCATCCATCTGTTTTGCCTTCGTTGTATCCCAGTCTTATCCCGACTTCTTTTCCATCTTCTCATCCATCTGTTTTGCCATCGTTGGATCCCAGTCACGCTCCAACTTTTGTTCCAGCTACGTTGCCTTCGTCATACCCCAGTCTCCTCCCGACTTTTGTTCCATCATCTTTTCCATCTCTATTGCCTTCGCTGTATCCCAGTCTTATCCCGACTTTTATTTCATCGTCTCATCTATCTGTGTTGGGAAATGATTTCGAATTTACAAATAATCTTGTCATCGTCGGTCTCCTGTTCGAAGGATTTTTCCCTTCTACCATGACTGAAGAAGAACAAGATCTCTTCATAAGAAGTGCATACAATTTTATAAGATCTAATATTAACCAGCCCATTCGCTTCTTCGATATCTACAATCAAACATTGTCAAACATTTTGGCCGGAGAGAGATATCTTGTAGAGCATATGCAACTCTTAAATGTCACGTGCTATTTATCTGTCCAGAAAATGTACCAATCGGATATCGAGGGTGATATTGTTTCTGCAATCGAAAGCAACGGAACTGCTCTCGTTGGCTTGTTACAGGAAGAAATACCGTCCTTCTTCAAAGAAGACGCAGTTATGTCGTTAGATCAAGTGTACGTTGCAATTGAAGCGAGTTTCCCAAGTTCTTATCCTTCCTCTCAACCTAGCAAAACTATTCCTCCAAGCCTCGCATCAACTACAAGCGCTGTGATCTCCGCTATTCTCGGTGCTGCAGCTGTAAGTTCTTTTCGCACATAGTCGTTGTGATAATATTGATCTTGATTCATCTGCCTATAATTTTCATTAGGGTGCAGGCAGTGCAGCAGCTGCAAGTAGTAGCGCTGCTGCGGCGTCAGCAGCAAATGCCAGTAGTTCTTCATCGTCTGCTGCTGCATCTTCTTCGGCAAAAGGCACACCTTCTATCAATAGGAATAGACAAAGACATAACACGAGAGTCGGTAAAGGTAGCGAGACAGATGTAAATGACAGTGACAACTTTAAAGATGAATGCCCCCGCGATGAGAATGAAAAATGTAAAGAAGATGAAGACAATGATGTTTTCGAAGTTGAAGTTGAAGTTGAAGTTGACCTTGATATAGAAGATAACTTGGACGAGATGATTGTTTTATCCTCTCATACGCAACGATTCGACATTAACGCAGACTTTAGATTGTATTCCAGAGTGGTAAGCGTTTCCTATTCTACTCTTCTGTTTAAAAATTTTAAGTGCTGGCTGTAAACGTGACCACTTTTTCGATGGATTCTATAGGTAATTGCTGCATTGAAATTTGAAGACTGTAGCTATGCACTACGTCAAAGAGATTACTGCGAGAAATAAAAATATGTGATTCTGAGATAATTGTTTTGTTTCAGGGATCAGTGTTTGGGTTAAGTTCTTAATAGTTACCCTCTTCTACCTGGAGGATCGCAAAAAAAAATCGACAAAAAATACACGACCATTTAATTAAACAACAAGCTGCTGCAACTCTAATACCTACCCAATTAAAATAAAAATTAGAGAAAATATCATTTTAATCACACTTGATATGCTGCAACTTTTAGAAAATAGAATTGCTTACGTCTATTGGAGAAATAGGTCATTCCTACTCAGAGAGGGGTTCTCATGACGATTTCGATGATGATGGGGATAAGGAGCACGAATCAGAGAAAGATGATTTCCCAGACATAATCACGCATGAAGATAATTAACTATGAGAAACCAATGGGGGAGAGAGAGAGAGAAAGAGATGCAGCAGATAGATCAGCAGAATATTTGTCCCATTCCAGCGTTACCTTTGAGTGATTTAGTTTTACTCGACCCTAAAGTTTGGCCTTCGTCATTAATCAACTTCCTCAACGCTGGGACCAGCTCCATCGACTTCTTCACCGATAAAATCTTCATCGTCATCATCCACTCCTTGATCCCTTTTTTCGTATGCGCGCTTAATGATTGGGTTTGCAATTTGCTCCACAACTTTTTGTTGTTCGTCACACTCCTCCTTTGATGCTGTTGGATTATCTTCCAACCAAACAAGTGCATTCTCTACAGAGCTGCTAATTGCCTCACTATCTTCAGATGAAAGATCCATGTCTGAAATCGAATTTTTCAGATTATACAAATAAGATTCCAAACTATTTCGCGCTTCTACTTTCTCCTTCTCGGCTGCATCTTGTTCTGCAAAGTCTTCGGCTTCGCGAACCATTCGTTCAATCTCGTCGTCCGAAAGACGTCCTTTCTCACTAGTAATAGTAAAGCTTTCAACTTTGCCGGTGCTTTTATCAGAGGCTGAAATAGAAAGAATGCCATTTGCATCTATGTCAAAAGCGACTTCAATCTGTGGTACGCCCCGAGGTGAGGGGGGTATTCCACCTAGTTCGAACTGCCCCAACAAACGATTGGACTTTGTCATTGACCGCTCTCCCTCGTAAACTTGAATATTCACTCCTGGTTGATTGTCAGCATAAGTTGAGAACACTTGACTCTTCTTTACGGGGATTGTGGTTCCTCGCTTGATGAGTGTGCTCATTACCCCGCCGGCCGTTTCAATTCCCAAAGAGAGAGGTGCAACATCTAGCAGCAAAACATCTTTCGTTGCTTCAGCAGCATCACCGCTCAATATACCAGCTTGAACGGCAGCCCCGTACGCCTGCATATTAGATTAATTGTGAGCATAAAAATAATAAAGAAATTAAATTTTTCCTATTTGAGGCATCAGATAAAATTGATCATCAACAATTCAGTCGCCAGTAATCATATAAATATGTTGTCATCATGTGCTTTCAAATTGGAAATTCTTACAGTACCATTTCAGAAATGAAGACTGATGGCATCAAAAGTTAGTGAAGGTTTACCCGGTAACTAGCCGGCCGTCAAATAACTCGATCAGTAGCCAAGCGTCCCGGTTTATCTTCATTAATGTAAGAGTCATTAGAACCATCAGTCACTTGTACTCACCACAGCTTCGTCCGGATTAATGCTTTTATTTAGCTCTTTTCCGTTGAAGTAACTTGATAACATCTCCTGAACTTTCGGTATGCGCGTAGACCCACCAACCAAAATCACCTGGTGAACCTCGTTCTTACCAATCTTTGCATCCTTCAAAACTTGTGTGACGGGAACAAGAGTTTTTTTAAATAAATCCATGTTCAGTTCCTCAAACTTAGCTCTTGAAATGGAGGCTGAAAAATCTTCCCCATTAGCTAAAGCATCGCACTCAACAGAAGCCATTTGTTGGGTTGATAGTGCTCTCTTCGCATTCTCACACTGCTTTCTAAGCCTTTGAAGTGCTCTTTTATCTTTAGAAATATCAATACCACTTTTTCTTTTGAACTGCGAAATGAAGTAGTCCATCAAACGCTGATCAAAATCTTCCCCACCTAAGTGAGTGTTGCCTGAGGTAGCCAAAACCTCAAACACACCGTGATCAATGCTCAGTAATGTGACATCAAACGTTCCACCCCCCAAGTCAAAAACGAGAATAGTTTCTTCATGTTCTTGTTTATCTAACCCGTATGCAATCGCTGCAGCAGTAGGCTCATTAATTACACGTTCAACCTTAAGTCCTGCAATCGTTCCAGAATCTTTGGTAGCTTGACGTTGGGCATCATTAAAGTACGCAGGCACCGTAACAACGGCATGCTTCACCTCACATCCGAGATAAGCTTCGGCAGTCTCTTTCATTTTACGCAAAACCATACCTGAAATTTCTTCAGCTGAAAACTGTTTGGCATCAATCTCAACGACCGGATTTTGCGATTTCCCCTTACTCTTCGTCACTTCAAAAGGGAAAAGTGACTTATCCTTCTGCACGCTCGCATCGTTATAATTTCTACCTATAAGACGTTTCACGTCAAACACAGTCCGCGAAGGATTCTGCGCGGCCTGATTCTTCGCTGCATCCCCAATCAATCGAGTCCCATCCTCCTGAAAAGCTACGTAACTCGGAGTAATACGATTCCCCTGCTCATTTGGACACACGTCCACTCGACCATTGCGCCATACGGCTACACATGAGTAGGTCGTACCTAAATCTACACGCACAGCACATAAAACCAAACAAATTTAACAAAAAATAAGCCATCATCCAATTCAGTCAGCAAACAAACGAATCCATAATAGGTACACAGACACACACATTCATGATGGTCAAAATCCATTCTGTACACATTCACAATAAATCATGTCCATAATCCAGACATAGAGAAACACCATCATGATGACGTACCAATACCAATGCAAGGTCCACTGATCTTACTGGAATCATCATCGGATGCTGCTGCTCCTCCTCGAATATTATTGAGTACATTGCGTACACCAAAGAGCGGTCGAGCAGCAACCGAACTTGAAGCGGTGAGCAATAGTATGTGAAGAGGGAGTGTGACGCTGGAGATTGTTTTCATCGAACGGGTTGTTGTTGTTGTATCTTTTTTGTTGTGTTGGAAGTGATTTGTGTGATGGATCTGGTTTGTGGTATGATGTGTGTGTGTATAATGTTGGAGGCTTCTCGAGCCTTCCGTGTCAATAGGTTTCACGTGGAGGGAGGGA
>Ga0213867_1000332_pt1 | contig 21620 bp, 30 predicted proteins | sample PICome_12_FD_160120 | JGI IMG/M metagenome (GOLD analysis project Ga0213867, IMG submission 160120) | Coastal seawater microbial communities near Pivers Island, North Carolina, United States - PICO540 | ecosystem: Environmental > Aquatic > Marine > Coastal | place: USA: North Carolina... | reverse complement strand
GTGACCCTCGTGCCAATTTAATGACAGCTCTTAAAGCAAACCTCGAAAGGCGGGGTATTAGACGAAAATTAAACCAAACTTCTTAGTTATTATTTTTTTAGCACCTTCGAGTTCAGTGTGACTCCATAATAACCACCTCGACCAAAACCCCGCGGTATACAAACCTGACTTCGTCCAGTTTTCTTTATCGCTCCGTATAACATCAAGCATGTTTTTATGAACAAGTTTAGGATCAGTTTGTTTTTGAACCATATATGGTACAAATCCACCATGACGCGTGACATACATACGCATACGTAAAGGATTTTTGTGTTTTGTATAATCAGAGTATCCCTTGGCTCCAAAATCAACAATTTTTCCATTGTCAAACGTAACTCTGAACTTTTTATCTAATCGCGGACTTTTTCGTAATCGAACACGCATTATATAATTACTTAACATATTTATTTTGTAATCGCGCGAGTGTGTAATGATGATATAAATGAGCCGAAGTAATAAATAACGAAATGTATATAGCTGGGCTATAACGCGCTTTTTTATTCAGAAGAAGTAAAACAAGGGATGCTATAACAAGTATAGTTGGTATAGTAAATAAACCAATTTGAACATTAGTTAGACCTAAAAATCTTTGATCTAACGTGTTTACTTTTTCAGTCTGTGCTGGTGCGTAATATTCTTTTCCTTTATAACCTGGCATTTATTATAAGTAAATAAAAAAATGTGGTTTTTGTTATTACCTTTTATTTTTATATTTCAGGATTATATAAAAAATCCTATAGATAAACTTTATTTTCAAAAACCTTTGAGACCTCTAGTGGGTATACGAAACTCGATTATAGATTTATTTTTTCATAAACCACATTATTCTGTAGACGACTTTTCTGGACTTTGGCGTGTACAAAAACATTTTTATGATATAAGAGACGAATACAACGCATTACATAAAAATACAAAAAAATATTATTTTCATGACCTTGATCCATGGTTTACACACAATGAAAATTATTATTATCATAAAATAAAAGATTTTCCAAAAATCTATACATTTTTAAAATCGATTCCGTGTGTTGATAATGCAATGATTTCGGTTATGGAAGGACCGGTGACTATACCACCACATCGCGCCGAAAGTAATTTACAGTTGCGATATCATTTAACACTCGAAGGTACGAGTAATCTTGATACAGAATATGAATTTCATAAACATGAACCAGGTGAACATATACTTTTTGATCATGCGAGATATCACCGTGTTGATAAATTTGATGATAAAAAACGTGTCGTTTTAATATTAGACATTAATAGATTTTAAAAAAATAATACTAGTATTAAGCATGATATTTAAAACCCCTGAAAAACTCGTGGTTTTGGAAGAAAATTATAACATCATGCGAAATGAATGTTTACATTTACCAAAAAAATTTATACAAAATAATCGAAGAGAACAAGGTGAATGGGTTGAATCTAATAAATTGTTAAAAGTTGTGAAAAAATATGAAACTGATCATGGATGGTTGAAAAGTTGGCAGGATGATGGTAACACGTGGATAAGTTGGCCAATTATTTATAATGGTATTCCTATACTTAATAATTGTAAATATTGTCCAAAGACACTAGAATTACTATCCAATATAAAAGGTATACGTGTAGCTGCATTTAATAAATTATTACCAATGACATGTTTGGACATTCACACTGATGATAACACCGGGTTAACTTCAAATAGCGTCGCTTACAATTTAGGTTTAGATGTACCAGAAGATTGTAATCTTTATTTACGAGAAACTAAGATATTTATGAAAAACGGTAAATCTGTAACATTTGATTCAACATTTCCACATTATGCAGATAATAATTCGGAAAAAGATAGATATATTTTGTACATGGATGTTGATATTACAGATGAAGAAATAGCTTTACTGTAAATGTTTTCTACACACCGCTTTATACATGTTATGATCACCAACAAGTTCAAGTTCATCATTTTGTACTATACGTTTTGTAAACGGTCCATGTGTTCCATCCATACAATCCATACACATCGCTGATATTTTGAAAACTTTATCTGCAAGAGGTACACAATCTATAAGTTCTCCGAATTTTCTCTGTTTATAATCACCATCAAGTCCTGCGAGTAAAATAGTTTTACCCGAATCAAGAACTCGTTCTACAAATTTTTTAAGACCGGTAAAAAATTGTGCTTCATCCATTGCTATAACATCAACTTCTGAAAAATCGACTTCATCGAGGTTATTTGTTTTTATACAATCGAAACGAACATTATCATGAGTGCGTAAAACGTCTTCGGAGGCGCGTGTATCTTTTTTTGAATTTATAACAAGAATACGTTTACCTATAACTTTGTACCTTTTCAAACGCCGAATAAGTTCGGACGTTTTTCCCGAAAACATGTTACCCATGATAATTTTCAAACTCATTTCTAAATATACGTTACATTATTTTAAATGGTTTTAAAGAAAACGCTCGTAACATAATAAAACATGGAAACACTCAGAATTAAACGATTAACACTTGACGCAACTTTACCTACACGCGCATCCCCTGGTTCAGTGGGATACGATTTATATAGTATGGAAAACATGACAATTAATGCATGTGAACGTGGTATTGTGAGTACGGGTATTTGTGCAACTATTCCTAAAGGTGTCTATGGACGTATTGCACCGAGATCGGGGTTAAGTGTAAAACATGGCATCCAAACGGGTGCTGGTGTTATTGATCCAGATTACACGGGTGAATTGAAGGTTATCTTGTTTAATCACGGGAGTGAACCATTTGAAATTAAACAAGGCGATAGAATCGCGCAATTAATTCTAGAAAGATGTGAAACACCTCTTATCGAAGAAGTTGATGAGTTGCAAGAAACAAAACGGGGTGAACGCGGTTTTGGATCATCGGGTACTAGTTAATCTACTATACGTCACGTAAACTAAGAGATCTCTATTGCAAAACGTACTTTTCTGCGTGTTGCAATAGACGAACATTTAACGTTTCTGATACTAAAATTAGTTTTGTGGATATACTTATATGGTATTTTGCATTTATATAATTAATTACCAAACGCTACACCACCCATACCATTCTTAATCCTGAGAATGTTATAGTTGACTGCATAAGCTCTAAGTACAGCTGGTGTATCAACATTATATGGATTACTTATGGTAATTTTAGCGTTATCTATTCTAGAAAAGTTTAATGTACCTGTTGGTTGCGACTTATTCATCGTGAGACAGAAAGGCCAAGATGTAACTGGTTCTGCATCAAGTGTCGTTGATAATATAGAGCAATGTCTTGATGGGACAATTTGGTTGTGATATTCATACGTCATGTTTTCAAAGAGTGGTACACCGTTAATATACATAGACGCCGTATCAAAACTATATCTATGTTTTTTAGTTTTACTATCTCCACTAGTACCGTTTGCTCCTGTGATATGTACAGCTTTTACTGGGTGGTTAAAATAAGTTAAATCGACAGATGTATCCGATACATTCATTGGTTGATATTGTGTCTGAGTGATAAGAAGTTCGTGTTCATTGTTTGCAAAGAATTCGCGTTCCATAGTATCAAGGTATATATAGGAACCATATACTTTCGGTGTTGATGAAGGGTTAAAATTGGGGTGTAATTTGATTCTAATTTCAACTTCATGATATTGAAGACCAACCATTGGGAGAGACTTTGTCCAATCTTCACTGAAAAAGAATGGGATCATGTAACTGTCAGTTGATGTATTTTCCATACTATCATAACAAGTTGCAACACAAGTTGCTTTGGCTTGAGATTCATTGTAAAGAACGTTATGTATACCAGCAATAAAAAGAGAATCTAATCTAGTTACTTCCTGGCCACCAACCCACAAAGAAAATTCGGTTGGTGTTGTACTCGAATCAAATAAACTCGAAGCAGAATCAAAATTTTTATTTATATTTGTACCTTCTATCCATACATAACTTAACAAATCACCTTTTGAGCGAATTGGGATAACAACTTCGTTACCGGCACCAAATGTTCCTATATAATCCATTCGTTCTGGCTTGATGGCAAAATTTGTATGACGTTTATAGTTTTGTCTAAAAAAAGAGACTTCTGGATTGCCCGTGATGTAGACATCCTGGGCACCGACTGAGACAAGATCAATCAAGGCAGCTGACATATTTACTAATATACTATATTAAAAAAATTGGGCATTAACGTATTAGATAAAAATGGTCGTGTTCCAGGTACTCACCTGGGAAACACAAGACACTGAAGATGAACACTTAATTAGTATTTTTGGTAAAACGCGCGAAGGTAAATCTGTATGTGTTACAACAAGTTTTACTCCATACTTTTTTTTAAAACTTCCGAAGAAAATGACAGCGATGGATGTTCGTAATCTTTATACGAAAATAGATAAAACGTGTCCTGAATGTTTAGTGGGATATGATATAGTTCAAGGAAAAGATGTATGGGGTTTTCAAAATAATGAACTATTTTCATTCATGCAGTTAAAATTTAAAAATTTGGCAGCGCGGCGTATGGTAAACGGGAGATTAAAACGTGTTTTACACGATGAACCCGTAAAATTTAAAGTATATGAATCTAATCTTGACCCCGTTCTGAGATTAATGCATAGAACGGGTATACAATCGACTGGTTGGATGGATTCTGGTGATACATGTGTTCGTTCTTATCTTGCAAATGTAGATATAGACCTATTTTGTAATGATTGGAAAACACTTAAACCTGTTAACATTAATGAAAGTGCACCTTTTGTTGTTGCATCTGTAGATATTGAATGTAATAGTTCTACTGGTAAATTTCCTGATGCAGATGTTAAAGATGATGCATGTTTTCAAATTGCTATTTCTTTAGCACGCTTTGGTTCGGAGATACCATACGATAAGACCTGTTTATGTTATAAAAATACAGATTCAAATCTAGAAGGATGTACAATTAAAAGTTATGCAACGGAACGTGAAATGCTCATGGCTTTTAAAGAATATATAATGCAAAATGATGTTGATATTATTACAGGTTGGAACATTTTTGGTTTTGATTTAGAATACATTATGAAACGCGCGGTGGTTACAAACTGTGACACTTCTTTTTATGAACTGAGTAAATTAAAAAATCATACGTGTGAACTTACGTATAAAAAATTGTCTTCCAGTGCACTTGGTGATAATGATCTTAAAATTTTACCTATGCCTGGTCGATTTATTTTCGATTTGTTTCATGAAGTAAAAAAAGGGTATAAACTCGATTCTTATAAACTTGATAACGTGTCTAAACTCTATCTCGGTGATAATAAAATTGATATGCCTGCTAAAGAGATGTTTGCGCGCTTTGTAGAAGAAGACCCTGTAAAGTTGCGCGAAGTTGCTGAATATTGTATCAAGGATACACTGTTACCGCATAGACTTTTAGCAAAGTTATGTATACTTGTGAACTTGTTGGAAATGGCTAAGGCTACGTGGGTTCCATTATGTTATCTAGTAGAAAGAGGACAACAAATTAAAGTATTTAGTCAGATTACTAAAAAGGCGCGTGAAATGGGATTTATGGTACCAACTATTGCATGGGGACAATATTCTGCAGATGGATATGAAGGTGCAACTGTTCTTGAAGCGCAAAAAGGTGCATACTATACACCTATTACCGCATTGGATTTTGAAGGTCTGTATCCATCAATTATGATGGCGCATAATTTGTGTTATTCAACGCTTGTTATGGATTCTAAATATGATAATTTACCTGGTGTAACATACGAAACATTTGGTTTTTGTAAATTTGCACAAAATGTACCAAGTCTTTTGCCTAATATTCTTATGGAACTGAAACAGTTTCGTAAACAAGCTAAAAAAGATATGGCACAATCAACTGGTGCGATGAAAGAGATGTATAATGGTAAACAGTTGGCGTATAAAGTATCCATGAACTCTGTGTATGGTTTTACTGGTGCTGCAAAGGGTATGTTACCGTGTGTACATATTGCATCGACTGTAACTTTAAAGGGGCGTAGCATGATAGACGAAACAAAAGCATATGTTGAAAAGAATTTCCCAGGTGCAAAAGTAAGGTACGGCGATACTGATTCTGTTATGGTTGAATTCGATGTAGGAAATCGTAAAGGTATGGAAGCGATCGAGTATAGTTGGGAACTTGGTGAACGTGCTGCAGACGAGTGTACTAAACTGTTTAAAGCGCCAAATAACCTCGAACTCGAGAAAGTGTATTGTCCGTACTTTTTGTATTCAAAAAAGAGGTATGCTGCGAAACTTTGGACAAAAGATAAAGATGGTAATATGAACATGGATTATATAGATGTTAAAGGTCTTCAACTTGTTCGACGTGATAACACACCGCATGTTCGCGAAGTGTGTAAAGAACTTCTTGATGTCGTGTTAGAAAGTAGTGATACCGGACCACCAAAGGCACTCGCTTTACAAAGGGCTATAGAACTTATCGAAGGTGATGTACCAAACGAAAAACTTATTCTTTCCCAACAACTTGGTGATACATATAAATCGCAAAATTTATCACATGTTCAAGTCCGTAACAAAATGCGCGAGCGTCAACCTGGTTCTGAGCCTCAGTCAGGTGATCGCGTTCCGTATATTCTTCTCGATACAGGTGACCCAAAAGCAAAAGCTTATGAAAAAGCAGAAGATCCCAAATATGTGAAAGACAATAATTTAAAAGTGGATTATAATTATTATTTTATAAACAAATTTCTAAACCCCGTTTGTGATTTAATCGAACCACTTTTCGAAAATCCAAAAGAAGAAATATTTGGTGAACTCTTAACACGTGTTAAACCAAAACGAAGACCAAAGAAGAAGGTAGAAGACGAAGGGCAGAAAAAGATTAGTGATATGTTCAAAACACTTAAAAATTAATGGCTAATATTTACTATGGCATCTAGGAAATTACTTACATTATGGGAAGAAGAAGTTGAAACAGAGGTATATAAACGATTAGTAAAAGAAATGCAAAAAATTTCAATTAAATATACTATAAATTTAAAACTATTACTTGCTGATATACCAAATCCGTTAAACTTTTGTAGAGGATTTAAGAAAGACGGTAGTCCATGTATTGCTAGAGCTAAATTAAATGGTATGTGTGGGAGTCATTTGGATCAACCTCAGATTAAGGGTCCTATAGAGATGTCAATTAAAAATAACGATGGTATAAGACATACACATAATTTACTTGAATGTATATTTAAACCTGGATGTCCCGCATGTGAAATATCAAAAAAGGACTTTAAAGATTTGCGTGGAATTATGTAATATGAATAAATCGGCTATTCTACTAACATCAATTGATACATTTTATAATATACCAGAGAATAGAGCTACACTTTTGGAAATTTTGAATAAAACTGGTGGTATTTCTTTAAGAAATCTTGAATGGTTTATAACAAATTATTCAAAGAAAAACAATTTAACATACAAAACAAAAGATGGTAAAATTTTTAGTGTTCATTGTGCATACAAATCGAGTTTAGACGGGTATAGTAAAAAGTTATTTGATCCTTTTTGTAGATCATCCAAGATGACATATAATGTACCAGGAACATCTGATGAAATACACACAACAGTAGCACAGTTGAATTTCATAAGATGGTGTATAAAAAATAATATAATAGAGTACATACGGGAAAATAAAAATACATTGTTTCTAAACAAGTGACATGATACCATTTTCAAAAACGAATGTTTGGTATCCTACATAATACAAGTGTAAAGTATAATCATCTGTAAGTCCTTCTTTCATTGTAACATCTAACACTGTTCTATTAGATTGTAACTGACTAAAATCCAACATTCCCGATGGCTCTACATTAATAGGATTCATCGAGAATGTATATGTATAAATACTTCTGTACGGTCTAGACAATCGACTTGTAAAAGGTACAATATATTTAAAATATTTATGATCACATTCTTGTATGTTTGGTAAATCCTGACCGTTTACAAATATTTTAGCACTTTTCATAGGGGAATTAAAAAATTCATTTATTATCGAATATTCATTACTCGACGAAAAATTGTATCTGTTTGCGAAAACGTTTGTCGTTAAAGTCGTGCCACCTTCGAACGTTTTTTCATCTTCAAATGTTTTTTTTCTAAAAAACCAATTGAGTGTTTTAACTGGTATGTTAGGAACAAGTTCTAGTTTAGCATTTTGATTACCTGGAAGTATATCTAAAGTAGGGTGTTTTTTAACTATATCCGTGACTAAAACGTGGTTTTTATTTGTTATATACATGCGTTCGGATGGATCTATTGTCATTTCTTCAGTTATTATATCAAATTCCGCTAGAGAAATGGCATTTGTTTCATTTGTAAAAAACGCCTGGTTGTGAAATTCAAACTCGAACTGAAGTTTTTGTTTATAAATAGCACATGTTGGGAAATATGGTCTATTTGGTGTATTTGTTTCATATTCATCACTTTCGTATTTTCTAGAAAAAAATAAAGGTATGGGTATATAAACACGCGATTTATTTTGGGCTAAAAATTGGTTACCCGATAATAAAGATGTGTCTTCTGCATTATTTCTGTTTACGGTATACCTTTTTGTTCTTTTTTCTGATTCGTCGAGATACAATTCATCATATATTATACCCCAATCTCCATGAAATTTTTCAACAACAATCTCATCTACACGCATTGTTACAGATTTGAGAATATGTCGACCAATTTGATCGGCATAATAACTATCTCCACCTGTTAATGCAGGTAATTCAAACATGAGGTACATATTTGATAAAAGATCACCCATATTTCTTGGGTTAAATGTAACTTTTATCGTTTCACCGAATGGCCATGTCGTTGACGAAGAACTTGGTTTATTTACATTTGTACTTTATGAAATTTAGAAAATGGTGCATGTCTTTTTTGTTCATACTTAAAGAATGAAAGTCCTGGGTTTTTATCCAAAAGGTATGTATCTTGTTTACCAATTGCATTGAGTGATAATATAGCACCTGTATCTGGTCCAGAAGTGTCACACATACTACTTATTGTTTATATATTTTTAAATCCCTTTTCCACATATCGATATAACTTATTTTTTGTAAATCATTAAATTCGTCTTTTGTTTTTGACGTTTCTTCCCTGAGATTTTGTACAGCTTCATGTGTATATTGATATGTTTTTATGTTTAAAAGATAATCATATGAGTTATCAATCTTGTCAAAAAGTTTACTCATTTCATGTTCGAGATCTGTACGTTTTCGTTTAAAAACGATGATTTTTTCATGTATGACCATATCTACAAATCTTGACATGTTCTCCAGTTTTTTTACTTTTTCTTTTAAAACAGTAAGAAGATGCGTTTTTCTTTTTTTATATGTTTTCGTTCGTATTTCTATAAAGTCTTTGAGAATGTCTTCTGGACTTTCATACTTATGAATACCCTTCGTGGGATGAAATAAATGCATGTTTGTAACATGAAAGGTTTTTTGGAGTTTAAAATCTTTTATGATATCATTTCCAGTATATCCTGTAATATAAAAATCAACGTGTTCAGTTGTACTGTTATTTACGTAATTTGTTATTTTCTTTTTTTCGATGAGTGTATCGAGATATTCTTTGTATTCTTGTGTCCAACGCCCTGGTGGAAGTTCGGTGACTTTTAATGTATTACCCGTTTGAGACCACACACCCTCTGTAACCCATACACCATCTTCGTTACTAAATACACGCCCAGTAAACTTATCGAACCATGGTTTCATTGGAACGATCGTTTCTCCTGCAATAACCCTTTCTATATTTTTCTGTATATCAATCGGGTTAAATGATGGTATATATGAACTAAACCCAGTTCCTATACCTTCAGTACCATTTACTAAAACCGTTGGTAAAATGGGTACATAATAGTCAGGTTCAATTTGTTTACCATCATCATCCAAATACTGTAAAACGGGGTCATCTTTTGGATCAAAAAGCTGACGTGCACTTTTCGTAAGTTTTGTAAAAATATACCTCGTTTGACTCGCATCTTTACCACCCATGAGTCTTGTACCAAACTGACCACACGGTTCGAGTAAATTTATGTTATTCGACCCCATAAAATTGTGTGCAAGTTTCACAATAGTATCGGCTAAAGAGACTTCACCATGGTGGTACGACGTCTTCTCAGAAACGTACGCAGCCAATTGCGCAACTTTCATTTCGGATGTAAGGTTTTTAGTAAAACACGCGTATAACACTTTTCTTTGCGACGGTTTCAAACCATCGGAGACGTGTGCAATGGACCTTTTCAAATCTGCCAGACTGAAATTAACAAGATCTTTATGAATAAAGTCGGATATACCGAGACGTTCAACGTTTCCATAAGGTATTTCTAATTCCGAAGGTTTCTTTTCCGTACTTTCGAGTAACCACGTTTTACGTAAATCCGATTTTGTTTTATCAAAAGCGAGGTTAATAGAGACGTCCATAGTTTCATCCGCGTCGAATTGAACAGTGAGATCTTTTATTTTTTTAAAATATTCACGTGCTTCTGTGGACGTTGATGTACCAAGACCCTTGTAATACTTAATTTTCCACCCTTGTTTACCGTTACCATACCACTGCCTGAATGTAGAATCAGTATAAAATGATTTTGTTTCCGAACCTTTCGTCGCTTTTATGATTGGTGTAACCATACTCACGACGAAGTTTAGTTTGAGTAAACTTGGCCAAAAATAATGAATCATATTAAGTATGAGTCCCTTGATATGACTTCCATCGTTATCCGCATCTGTCATGATCATGAGACGACCGTATCTGAGTTCTGAAAGTGAAGTGTACACTTTACCTTGCTGAAGACCCAAAATCTTTTTGAGATCGTTAAACTCCTTATTTTCGGTAAGTTGTTTAACACTTGCATCTCGAACGTTTTTACACTTACCACGAAGTGGGAAAACGCCGTAATGGTCTCGACCAACTACGGAAAGACCAGCAATTGCCAACGTTTTAGCCGAATCACCTTCTGTTACGATAAGTGTACACTTACCGGATTGTTGTGTACCTGCCTTATTTGCATCGTCGAGTTTTGGTATACCCGTTATTTTTGATTTGCGCGTACCATCCGTTTTCTTGAGTTCTTTCATTTCGCGAAACTTCGATAAAGCAAGAAGCTCGTTTTGTACACTCGTTTTTAGAATATTTTTAATAAACGATTTTGGTGGTTCAAATTTACTCCCAAAATCTTGTGGTTTGAGCGTACACTCCGATTTAACCTGGCTACTGAAACTCGGATTAACGAGGGTTGCTTTTACAAACACAAAAAACGCATTTTTAACCTGTTGAGGACGAAGTTTTATCTTTTTTGCCATATCTTCAATAATACCGTTTGCGAGTATACCTGAAACATGATCAACGTGTGTCCCACCTTTTGTCGTACATATCCCATTTACAAATGATACTTGTTCAAAACCATCATCTGAAGGTGCAATACATACTGACCATCTATCACTTGTAAACGTACACATCTCATCGGATTTTGTATACATTTTAGCGTATGCATTAAATGAACATTTTGGTAAAGGTTCACCTTGAAACTTTACTTTACAGTTTTGTGATGTGCATATATTTGCATCATATACACGTTTTTCAAAAATTTTATATATAGAATTATCCATACCAGTCATACCAAATCGTTTCCAATCGGGAATAAATGATATACAAACACTTGATGTTGTACTTGTGTATTTTTTTATTTTTGGTGTATGACAATTTTTCATATTATCCGTCCACTCTTGTGTATATACACACTTGTTTTCTCCATCTTTTATTTTTATCGAAAACTTCGTTGAGTATACATTTGTAAGTTTTGCACCGTACCCGTTTCGACCACCGACGACACGTTTTTGTGTATCGTCATAATTTGTACTAGTGAGTAAATGACCAAATGTTAATTCGGGATTCCACAAACCTTCTTTTTCATGCATTTTCACCTCTATTCCTCCTAATGGACCGTTATTTTCTATGGTTATTTCACCCGATGTTTTATCAATAGATACATACAGTGATGTTACATTTTTTGGGTACAGAGAATTTCTGTCGATTGCGTTCACGAGTATTTCATCGAATATTTTTAAAAGTGCTGGTGAGTATACGACATTTCTCTTTTCAAAATGACCATTTTCATATACCCAGTATGATTCTCCAACACGTGAAACTGGACCAACGTATGAGTCCGGTCGTTTTAAAATATGTTCAACGTGTGTGAGTTTTTGAATACTTTCACCCATATTTTTTTATAATTCGCTTCTTCTACTTAAGTGTCTTTTTAGACCTTCGAACCAGTATAAAAGCTCGTCTTTTGTTTTAGACTTAGGTGTTTTGTATATATGTTTTATTATACCATATTCACGCTTTCTCAGTGTTGACATATGAATTTTATGTGAATTTAAAAAACACGAGTAACATACACGTTTTAATTTTGATCCAAAAAATTTATAATATTCTTCATTGTTAAACATAAAAATAGGTCTTATTTTTCTATATTTCTGTATAGTATTACGTTCGTGTACGTTATTTGTGTGTATTATCGGGTTTAATGGACAACTACACGAATAACACTCGTTTGTCCATTTAAGATACATAAAAGGTAATAGTCTTTATCTTTTATGTATTATAATCATGTACAACAACCAGATGGCGTTCCAGCCATTGGTATAAATTTAGAAATGCAACCACCTATTCGAGAAGAACCTGAACCTGAACCTGAACCTGAACCCGAGCCCGAGTCTGTTTACGAAAGAACTGATGTACTTTTTACTAAGATTATTCACGTTACTACATTTTTTGTGAATTGTTTATTTACACTCATATTATATAACATATTGAACATTATAAATCTTATACTTTCGATGATGTGTTTATATGGTATTTCAAAAGAAGATATGAAATATGTATATTTTCATACCGTATATTTAATTATATGTTTGATTATGGCGATATATGTAGTATCGGACGTATATATAATTTATTATTCAACTTATACTGTATTGAATTTAATAACAATTGAACAATATAGTTAAAAGTTTTGATACATAAGTATAATATGCGAGAATTTATTTTAAAAAGACTCGAATTGGGAAAAACAAAATATGGTCACGGTGTCCGTGTTGATATGGATACAGTTACATGGGGTACACCTAAAAATTCATGGTTAGAAATGGCTATAGAAGAATATATCGACGCTATAATTTATATAGCTGCTGATTATATCCGAAATTTTGAAACATCCGTAAGACCAGATGATAATGAACGTATATTAGAATTAGCATGTAATCCAGATTACATGTTAAGTAATTTTCATACCATGTCAATTAAAACAATTACAAATTTGATATACATGTCTATTCACCGAGAGTAAAACTGTAAGTTCTTCTGAGTTTTACAAAGAACCACATTCTTTATTAACCTAAGTTATTTTATTTTTTAAAGAAATTAATAAAGAATGTCACAATATTTCTTAACACATAAAATTCAAGATAATTTTAGTAACACTAAGAAAGTGCTTACTACAAAACACCAATCTAATATTAAAAATTATGAAGATTGTTTACGGATATCTAAAACTTTCAAGACGCAAAATAAAACACCAGATGAATTGGCTATGATACTTGACAAAATGAGAAAGAAAAAGTTAGAATGTCAAAAAACACGCCCTATACAAATTTTACAAAGTCCACCAGAAGATAGACCAAATACAGAAAGTAAAAAAATATGTAAAGCTCTTACATTAACGGGAAAAAACTGCACTTTTAAAGCAGTATGTGGAAATTATTGCAAAAAGCATAGAATAGATGGAGATGTGTTGGTAACAAAACCAAAAATAAATGTTTCGTTATTATAAAAACATGTTAGATCAGGAAACACTTCGACCTGTTATAATATCGATGGCACTTTACCTTATGATTTCAAAGATTGTACCAGAGATTCTTAAAAAACCAACAAATGTTAAATTTATTGATGATATTGTAGCAATGCTTATTGCACAAAGAGGTTCACTTATGTCAGGTGCCATCTTAACTGGTATCATTACTTTCCTTACCAATTACATTAGTGACGAATTCTTGTAATACATTTTCTTTACACGTTAACATATGCGTTCTCGGATGTTCCATATACCTTAATTTCTTGGTATATGCATCTTCCATAAATTCACGAAGCTGATTTTCATCAGGTTTACCCCATTCCATACCCGCTTTAAACAAGAAATCATCTTTCAATATTTTTTGTCGTCCACATTTTATAGTATAAGGGGTTTTTATATACTCTGTTGCAGCACCATAATCTGTTATGATAACGGGTTTGTTTCGTAAAGCCGCTTCTACTGCTCCCATACCAACACCTTCAGAACTTGAAAAACTTACATAACAATCACTTAGAGCATGTATTTTTTCCATTTCTTCGTCTGATATAAGGTCATTTATAAACGTAACATTTGGTATACGTGCTTCAACCGGCAATTTACATGTAGCTTTTACGATCAATCGTGCATCTGGTTTATTCATACGTATAAACGTTTCTAAAACTTTATTAAAATTTTTACGTGGATCATACACATTACCTATATGATAGAAAACATAGGGTCTTTTATCAGGTATATGTGCGTGTATTACATAAAATTCAGTATCAGGGAACTGACGCTTGAATACCTTTCTACAAAATTCACTTGGTACAGCAATTTTGTCGAAGAATTTAAAAAGTTTACCGTAATCTTCGTGTACTGTTTCGGTTTCACAAACGGTCATACACGTGACATGTTTGATTTTCCTTTTTATTTCGGGTATCTTATCTAACCAGTATTGTACAGGGAGTGCGAATATAAAAGCATGTTCACATTCTGGTATTTCTTTATCGATTTCAATGAACTTACTTTTTGGAAAAAGGTTCATATATTTTTTACAATATTGACCTATCCCACTTAATAAGGTTGGACCTATGAATAACATTTTATATAAAGATAATCTTTCTTTTATATATATTAAACAATGGACTCTGTCAGGGAACAAATAGATGCCGCACTTCAAAGACAAAAACTTAATAAGGATACCGTATACGGTATTCTTCGACAAATCGTCGATGTTATTGAACCACCAAAACCGGTTACGGTCCCAGCCCCAGCCCCAGTGTTACCCCCAACCCCAGCTCCAGCTCCAGCACCAGTTCCTCCAGCTCCAGCACCAGCCCCAGCTCCAGCACCAACCCCAGCCCCAGCTCCAGAGACAACTCCAGCTCCAGCTCCAGAGACAACTCCAGCCCCAGAGATAGCTCCACCTTCAACCCCAAAGAAAAAAACTGTTAAACGTGTAGTTAAAAAGAAGGCGGTGGAACCGAAGGCGTAAACTTATTCTTGAAGAATACGAAACCGGATATAAAAAGTAATATAATTATCATCAAGTATCGAAACGGATACTTTTTCTTTTTTTCAATTTCCATTTTTTCGATATCCTCCTTATCGGGAAGTTTTTTAACGTTTATGTTAAGTTCATCTATCTTGCCTATAAGTTTACGTAAAGCTTCTAATATCTGAAGTTCTCTATCAGTCGGTTTTTCTTTGACGTCAATTGTTGTTATTTCAAGAACCATATACCAATTTGCATCTGGCTGAAGTTTTTTATAATCACCATCACCTTGTGATTCGTATATCTCAAAGTGAAGTTTTTGTATAGATATAGGGTTGAAAAAATTCGTTTGGCGTTGAAAAGATCTCCATTGTTTATCACGCATGATAAAATCATTACTTCCCGTGAAACTTCTTTCTAATGGTATTCTCGCAAGAATCTGTCCGTTACGTTCATCTAATAATTGTCCCCTCTTTGGTACATCGGGGCATACTACATCTACATATTTAGCGACATTTGAATTACCAATTGTATCATTTTCACCTATTTGTGTAATGTAGAAATCAACAGGTTTTATACCAACAACTTCTGATATTTCTTCGATGTGTAAATTGGATTCGAGTGTAAGATCTATAGTGAAAGTATTATTTGAACCACTTACAAATTCCGAATCTACTATTATGTACTGCACTTTTTTCGGTAAGTCCTGGAGTGATACCATCTTGTATGTATAATATAAAAAAATAATTGTAGAAAATAGTAATGTATACATTTTATTCAAGTGTATGTAATTTATTAGCACCAAAACCAAAAATTAAAGAAAGAGAAATACCTCAATCTGTAAGATTGTGTGATTATGATTATATTACTACAAAAAATGAAGCCAATGAAACTGTAATTTTGGAAGTTCCTAAAAAACCTAAGTACAGAAGTTATTTATAAAATTATAAAATGAAATGGATGACTATATTGCCTTACACACGTACGACTACATTCTCTCGTTTTGTCAAGCGACAAATGAACTCCCAGAAGATATACAAAGGGTTATCTGGGATAAGGCGAACAAATACGAATATTGTAATGTCGAGTGCCCAGGAGCACCCAAAAAACAACAATACGGTATGGGAGAAAAAACTGAGCGACTCAATAAACTTATTCGGAAATGGAGAGATATGCGCGGAAATTTATGAAGATGCATACAGTGAGTTTTGTTTTACTGATTTCGAGTTAAATAATATTAATACATATGCATATGAATTAGCACGTTCTAAATATAGAGAATATCAAAATTATAAAAGAGAACTTGCATATAACAAAGCGTTTGGTATTTTATGGGAAATATCTCCATTAACAACCGATGACTTCGTTCACGAAGATAAATTACTCGAACTACAAGTTCGTTTACACGAATCGATAGAGAGATGTAAAGCTTTTGATGAAAAAGAACAAAAGTTTAAAGAAAATATACTAGATAAATTGTAATGATATGTATACAGTCTACTATAATAAACCCAACTAAAAAAACAAAAAGAAGTGTTTGTCACGTAAAAAGAAGTAAAAGTATTTCGGAATATGAATCTATAAAAAATCGTTTAAAACATAATACTTTACAATTTGGTAGTGTATATATAGGATATAATTTCATTGGACATGAACCAATAGATGGTTTATCGGCTTGTCTTGGTGTATTATCTTCTTATGGGTACATAACTTTACTTTCGAATCACGTTGATACTATCGAGAAAAGTAACACTTTCCCTAAACAATTTTTACCACCTATTTGTATAGCTGCTTTTGAATCTATATGGAATTCAAATCCCAATGTACCATTTCATTTCAATTGTAGTGTATCTCTTTTTGGGTTTTTTGTGTATAAAATTGCTCTTTTGACGCTATCATATAATATTGTTAAAGAAGACCTAAGTGACGAAGAAATGATGGATAATATAAAGTGAAAAATGTCTCTTCTTTACGAACTTACAAAGCAAACTGTTGAACTCGAAAGACTCGAAAAACTTGATGGGGTTTTATCGAGCTTCAGAACTGATAAATTTGCACACGGTACACCTTCACAAGTTTATGGTATAAGACCAAAAGATAACTTTCCTAGAGAATGTAATCCTAAACGCCTTAACCATATAGCGTATATTGGTGTATCCGCTTTTAATGATAAACTTCATATGATCGACTTTATGTACGAAGAGAAATATGAAAATGGTATTCGAATGGGTATTATCGAACCAGCACTACGAATGTTGGCAAAAGATGAGTTGGATACAATGATTGTTCCGAGACATGTCTCTAGGGAATGGATTGATTTTTGGATGAATTATTTTAAATACGAAATTAAATGTCAGAAAACTTTAATGCAGTTTGTTGAAAAATATAACCTTTATGGGAGTGTTGATTGGACGGAACTTTATAACACGTACAGTGATGATATGGACTTAAACAATAGTAACTAATATGTAATATAATAACGATGCTTACACACGAACTTCTTAAAAACTGTACTTCAATTGTCGAACTCTCTGATGTTAATCAATTATGCTCAGAAATGGTAGGTAAACCATGTAAAATATATGGATTACGCGCCGATTTTGGGTATCCCGAACATCTCATACCTACAAATACTCGTAAATTTATTGCGTATTTAGCGATTTCTAATAAAAAACTAGATACGTCTTATGGACAAGCACAATTTATTGATTTCTGTTATGAACCACTTTTACCAGGTTTTGATAAACCAATTGGTGTTTTGAATTATTTTTTTGATATTTATACTGAAGAAGAGAAGGATATTTTAAAAGAGTGTAAATACAAAGAAGGTGAAGAATTTGTGGTTGAACTTTTTCCAACTAAAATTACAAAAAAGAATTTAGAATTTTGGAAATCGTATATGGATGACGAATATGACGTAAATGATAAAATTTCATACGATGATTTCTTAGATGATTATGAAATTACAAATAGAGTAAATTGGGAAGTATTGTATGATAATTTACCAGATAATATTGATGATTTAGATGATGAAAGTGAATATAATTCCGAGTCTGAACTCGAAGAAGGGGAAATAAGAACCTAAGTATAGACATTTTACTCATATAAATAAAAATGCGTCCAAATTGTCTTTATGAAAACTGTCTCTGTCGCCAAGGAAAAACTGGATTTTGTGTAAAGCACCGTGAAATAGGTGAAGCTATTGAAGCCCTTTTACTTTTAAAAAAAATAACAAACCTAAGTTGTAATAAAATAAAATAAAAATCAATACATTAAAATGGAAGCTCTTACCTCGTTAATGCAAACCCTTGACCTCAATTCTAAGATAATTTCCGAAGGTGATTATCTTAAAATGTGTGATTCGATAAAAAAAATTCACGCTTATATCAAATACGAATCCGATTCTGAAAGTGAAGACGAAGAAGAATTTAGAATTCGGCGTGTTGATATACCTATACCTTTTTCACCTGTTCCTAGACTACCCCCTTTTGGAGATAATCTCGATGATCTTACCATATATGATACAACACCACCACAATCAAGGCGCGGGCATTTCGTACACGTGGATTTACCACCTATACAAACACCCCCACCACCTGTTCCAGAACCTTTGCGTGATTATATATTGGAAGATAATCTTATTGAGGTAAATAGACTAATTCACGAAACATTAAAAAAAATGGAAAAACTTAAACATAGACGAAATGTAACAAATGTTGTTCGTCAAGAGGCTGTGAAACGACGCGCCCAAGAACTTGGTATCCGTTTACGAAATTACACCATACACGCACTTTTTGATGCTGGACACGACGTTGGCGACAGGCGTATTTTTTTTAGAACTTACCTGGAAGATTACAATGATGATATAGATAGACAACACGAAGAATTATCAGAGACGTTAAAAGAACTTGAACATGAAAAAACATTGATTATAGATGATCTTATAAATTTTTAATTAAATATCATTTTACACCATTTTTCATTAATATTACCGAAAGGTGAATACTCGAATAATAAATGTATTAACGCACCACTTAAAACTAGAATCCATTTACCTTTATATATTTTTTTCGTAATACCCAATACCAGAATATGTAATAATACACCTATAAATAATGCTTCTAAAAGTACGGTTGATAACTGACGTTTCATTTTTTTCTTATACTATAATATAACAAAAAAAATGAACGGAAACAAAGATTATTTTACAGCTCCATTACTTGTACTCGCATTTGTTCTTGTTGGATTTGGTCTTTATTCAAAAACAACTTCAAACTATGATGATAAACAATGTAGATTAAATTAGACCTAAGTTAAAGAAAAATATATAAAAAAACAAGTTACTAAAATATAAATAAACATGTCCGATTCTATCGAAAACATTCTTATTAATATCGTTCGAGATTCGAATAATCATATTGATAAGATAAACAATAGTGTTCTTTCCAACAACAAGTTATTACAAACTCTTGTTGAAAAGATTAATAAAGTCGAGGAAGAAAATTTATATCTTCGCAAAAAGATCGATTCTTTCAGTGATTCAAATGTAATTCTCTATGAAAAAATAGAGAAACTCGTTGAACTGAATACGACTTTAAGTGAAAAAGTTGAAGCTTTTGAAAATTTAAAATCTAAAAAACCAGTTGCACGTGTTGCGAAAAAACCTAAAATAGAATGTTCTATATTTACAGCAAAAGGTAATAAATGTACCAAACCATGCGTTCCAGGCGAAACATGTTGTACATTACATTTGAAAATGCGTGATAAAAAAACAGGTTTCGAAAAAAATGTAAAAAAGCGTCCTATTCTAAAAAAGAAAAAGGATACACCCGTACATAATCATAAACCTGGTGAAACACCAACTGAAACGTGTGAATTATGTGAATCGCACGGTGATATTTTTGATCCGGATATGCCAAATTCACAGTTTGAAGAATCACAAGATAATGAAATGTCTATAGAAGAAAAATTACGTAAAATGTTAGAAGAAGAAAAAGATGAAAGTGTTTAAATTAAAAATTTTTAAAATGGTATCAATGTAATGTTCTATAAAAAAATATTTCTATACTATATACAATGAGTTTTAATAACAATGTTGCAAATTCTAATAATAAAACTGCCCTTATAGCTGGTTCCGCATTTGTTGTTTTGTGTCTATGCTCGGTTTCCTTTATGATGATGGGTGGTTCAAGTGACGATGATAAAACTACACCAACTGCAGAAAAGACTACACCAACTGCAGAAAAGACTACACCAACTGCAGAAAAGACTACACCAACTGCAGAAAAGACTACACCAACTGCAGAAAAGACTACACCTCCACCTCCGTCTCCACCATCTGTAGATATTGGTAAGTTCGAAAAATTTACATCTAAAAAAAATAATATACCAATGAATAATATTTTTGGATTGAGTAATATTGATGTAAAATGTGATAAAGGTGGTGGTGTTCTTAATAGGTTTAATGTAGAAATATCCCCATCCGGAAGAGATGCACATTATAAATATGCGTGTCTCAATAATATGGATGCAAAAGTTGTATCAAATAAGAGTACCAGGATAAATGATTCTGGAAGAGGTAATGTTATATATTTAGACAGGCATAAGGTTGATTGTGGAAAAAAACCAATAACAGGTTTTAAACTTACAGATTTATCATCTAGAAGAAAAATAAAATATGATTATACATGCGGAGAATCTGATAAAATAAAAAAACCTGAATCCTGTATTGCTAGAAATTCGTTGTGGTCTAATAGACCGGTTAATCGATTGACAGACTTGTCTAAACTAAAAGCTAATTGCATGTCCAATGAATACATGTCTAGTTTTGACCTAAAACATGATGGTCGAGGTCGACGATTCAGATACGAGTACACATGCTGTAAAAAATAAAACTCATAAACTACACAAACATCTATAAACTTATGTACACTCGCATAACTTTATTGACTTTGCCTAGGTATAGCCGCGAACCTCTATGATTTTGGTTAGACTTTGTTTATGGTATGACTTTGCCTAGGTATGGCCGCGAACCTCTATGATTTTGGTTAGACTTTGTTTATGGTATGACTTTGCCTAGGTATAGCCGCGAACCTCTATGATTTTGGTTAGACTTTGTTTATGGTATGACTTTGTCTAGGTATGGCCGCGAAACCATGGTAATTTAGGTATACTTTCTCTATATACACAAGATATGTCTAAATCATATACAATATGGTATGATACAACAATTGGTTTGACTTAGACATACCTT
>Ga0213867_1000330_pt1 | contig 21676 bp, 21 predicted proteins | sample PICome_12_FD_160120 | JGI IMG/M metagenome (GOLD analysis project Ga0213867, IMG submission 160120) | Coastal seawater microbial communities near Pivers Island, North Carolina, United States - PICO540 | ecosystem: Environmental > Aquatic > Marine > Coastal | place: USA: North Carolina... | reverse complement strand
TTTCAGTATTCCAATGGATTCGTCTCGAGCATCGATGGACCAATGGATTTAAAAACAGATTCAGATATCGTTTTGAAGTTAGCAAGCCACTCGGAGAAGTATTCAAAACACCAGTAAGTGCTTTTGCATTAAATGAACTATTTATCGTACACAACAAAAAATTAAGACCTTTCTCTGTAAATCAAAATTGGGTTTACATGGGATTCGATTTTAATCTGAATAAAAATCTTAGGCTCAGAACGGGGTATCACAACATTTACATCCCTTCAAGTCTAACTTCCGCAGAAAATCGACATATCTGGGAAACTTTTCTATTTATCACACTTTAATAAAAACGTTATGAAAAATTATCTTTTACTTGCCCTTTTTGCAATAGGGCTATCAACAAGCGCTCAAGCTCAAAAATTTGCTGGACTCGATAAAAGTCCTCTTGATGTAACTTATGCACGTCAAAGCAGAAATGCTCAGCCCGATGCTAAGATTGTCTATAGCCGACCGCAGCTAAAAGGCCGTGAATTATCTCAACTTGCTCCTAACGGTAAGGTTTGGAGAACCGGGGCAAATGAAACTACAGAGATTACTTTATACTCCTCAATGACAATAGGAGACCAAACACTTGCTCCAGGCACATATTCTTTATTCAGTATCCCAGGAGAAGAAACATGGACTCTTATTTTCAACGAACAACTTCACACTTGGGGTGCTTATACCTATGACCAAAGCAAAGATGTTTTAAGAGCAAAAGCAAGTGTTTCAAGTTCAAACGATGCTATTGAAGCCTTTTCAATCAACTTTCAACCCTCAGATAAAGGATACACCCTTCACATGGGCTGGGGTAAGAAAATAGCTTCAATTAGTCTTGAAAAGTAGTAGGAAAAACACCTGAAAAGTGTATTTCATAGATTTGATGTGTATTTCATCGATTATTTGTGTATTTCATCGATTATTTTTCTTTTTTCGATGAAATGCATTTTGAAAATGGAAAAAGCTATTACTTTAGCATTAAAATCAAATCAATGGATCCCAAATCTGTCAATCAATCAAACAACGCAATTGCATTAGTGAGCATCTCATTAATGTTTGTGGGTTTAGCTATCAATAGCTACTACTTATTCTTTTAAAGATTCAATTTGATCATTGTTGTAAATGATCAAATTGAATTCTTTTTCTTATCGCTGGTGTTTCTTCAAACACCTTTTTTTATATTTCAAATTAAACTGTTAATATTTAAAACAAATTTATTCGATGAAATACATAAATAATCGATGAAATACATATGAAGTATAAAAGCTCGTAATATATTTGTGATAAGAAAAACGAACAAATGCAACCAGAAATCCAAAATCACGCCATCGTTATCGCAAGTACCACACTAATTTTAATTGGTATTCTTCTTCAAAGTTTATTGAGCTTAGTGTAAATTCTTCTACTGGTATTTAAATAAAGGTTGAACACCTGAAAAGATACCGTCATCTTGCTTTTCAGATGTACAATAGTAACTGAAATCCGTAAGATCCCAGCACAGCGCCTCTCCTTGCAACTCAGGAATATAATTAACCCTTTCAAAATTCACCTCTGCCCTTAAGAGCTCTTCAAGCGAAGAACCATCAGCATTTGCTAACAAAAAAACATCTTCATAATTTTTTAATAACACATAACCATCTGAATTGATATCAGCTGCGGTTACCATATTAGGATATGCGCTTGAAGGATTGAGCGCAGTCAAATCCACTTCAAAATCAGATCGAACTTCTTTTTGACCAGCGCTAAATTCAAACAAATACACCTTAATTTTCTCGTCACGCTTACTGAAAATCACTAAGTTCCCTCCTATTGGATCATATGCGAGCGCTTCGGCATCTCTTGGACCTTCTTTATAGGTAATGTTCATGACTTCAACTTCGTCTATACGTATCGATTCTTTACCTGTCAGTATTTTAGGCTCCTCAAATTGATAAAGGGTCACATTATTTCGTACTGCCCTGTTATCACCTATATCTGCAATTGTGATCATAGTTTTCCCATCCTTAAGCGACAGAGTGATATCTTCCCAATCTAGGTGTTTGACCTTCTCTGTAAATAAAACAGTAAACTGAACCTCAAGGGCTGTGTTTACTAAAAAGAGTTGTGGTTTATCACCACTATCGTTATGCACCCAAAACAGGCCTGTATTTGCTACCGATGGAACCATCCCGCTGATTTCGACTAATCTATCATCTGTAGACAAGCCCAACACTTCAAACGAATTGAATTTTTTTAAGGAATCTAATTCAATGGACGCCCAATATTTTGGAGCAGTTTCTTCAGTTGAAGACTCTTTTGAAATGGGCTTGCACGAAAATTGAACCAATAAAATGAATAAAAATACTTTAGGTATACTTTTCATCTTTACAGTATTTGAGAAGGAAGTTAAAGCTACCAAAAAATAAGCACGCAGCTTAAAACTACAGTGTTTTCAATGTCTTTTTTTTACAAAAAGATTAGCAATTAAACCAATGAGGATAAGGGATAATCCTATTAAGCTCTCAAGCGTATACACTTCATTAAAAAAACTTACTCCAAGAATCAAGCTGAAAATAACTTCAATGTATTTCATCGGAGAAACGTAGATAGCGGTAGCCATTTGAAGTGATTTTGTCATAAAGAATTGTCCAAAAAAACCAAGAACACCAAGGGCAATAAGTAAAATCCAATGCTCTTTTAGAGGAGGAATCCAATAAAAAATTGAAATAACACCACTTATAATCACAGAGATTCCCATAAAATAATTGACAATCACCAAAGAATTTTCTGTTTGCTTGATGTAACGAATAATCATAAAGACTAAACCGCTGAACATCGCTCCTATCATGATTAAAACCAAACCTATTGTACTCATTGAAGAATCAAAACCTTGTAGAATTAAAACTCCAGCATAAGCCACGATAAAATAAACCCACTGCTTTTTTTCTACGGGTTCTTTCAAAATAAACAAAGCAAAAAGAGTGGCGTAAATTGGCGCGATGTATCTCAAGGCTACAGCTGTCCCCAAGTTCAAGAATTTCAAAGCCAAAAAAAACAAGCTCATCGCAACGAATCCCAATATTCCTCTGGCCAAAAGGATTTTTTTATTGTTTCCGAAATAGGGGATTTTCTGATAACGAATAAGTGCTGAGCAAATCAAAAAAGTTCCAATTGATCTGAAAAAAATCAACTGAAACGAATTTAAATACGACAAGTACTTCACCCCAAAATTCATCAGAGAAAAGGATAGCGTACTTATCAGCATATAAAAGAAAACCCTTTGCTTCAAACAATCTGTATTAGATTGTCAAAGTAAAGGATTTTATGCAGCTAAATTTTAGAAAAATTAAGAAGCTATAAATTGAGCTTCAATAGAAAGATTTACTTCTTCACTGACCAAAACACCCCCAGTTTCTAGGGCTGCGTTCCAATTGAGTCCCCAATCTTTTCTATTAATTGCCGTATGCATTCTCAGTGCAATTCTCGAATTTCCCCAAGGATCTGTCATTACTTCACTTGCCTCTACACGAAGCTTAATTTCTTTGACCACCTCTTTAATTTGAAGTTCCCCTATCAATTCGTATTTCTGACCTTCTAACTGCCTGAATGAGATCGAATGGAATCTGAGTTCAGGGTATTGTTCGGCATCAAAAAAATCTGCGCTTTTCAAATGATTGTCACGGTCTTCATTTGCGGTATCAATAGATTGAATAGCAGCAGAAAATTGAAATACTGTCTCATCGAAAAAATCACTTCCACTATTAATCTGCACTGAAAAATCTTTAAACGTTCCCTTGACCGTTGTAAACATCATGTGTTTTACACTAAAACCAATCTCAGAGTGCGTCGGGTCTATTTGCCATTTTTTTTGTTCCATATATCTTATTTTTTTTACAAAGAAATTGAGAAACAAACAGCTAAGCGTTGACCTATGTTAAGAAAGGTCGTATAGGGTTTTTCGAACCCGACTCAAACCTTCAGGAGTCACTCCTAAATACGAAGCAATCATCCATTGAGGTATTCTTTGGGATAATCCTGGATAGGTTTTGATAAAATTCAAATAACGTTCTTTGACCGGAGTTCCTATTAGAAGATAAACTCTGGAATAGAGATTTTCAATGTGATTATGTAGAATTTTCTCGCTGAATTTTTGAAAATTTGAACTCATGCAAGACGCTTTTTCAAAAAAAGAGACATCAATCTCAATTGCGCTACTTTCTTCATAGGCATCTATGTTAAATTTTGAATTTTGAGATTGATAAAGACCCGTTCTATCTGTAATCCACCATCCCTCAGGCGCAAACTGCAAAATATGCTCTTTTGCATTCTCATCTACTCCAAATAAACGTAACAATCCATTTTGAACAAAATAAATCGAAGAATAATCACCCTGTGCTTTAATTAAATCTCCTTTATTATAATTTTTAACTGAATAGGTAGATTTCAATTCATTCAAGGCTTCATCACTCAAACCGGCCTTGCTCTTAAGGTATGCTCTAAAAAAGTCGTCTGACATTAGATAAAGTTACTACTTCTGCTTAGAACAAGTTAGAACCCTCTACACTACAGAAATAAATCGTCAAAAAAAGACTGTACTGATTCTAATGTTGCTTCACCCATGCTTTCAAACCTGAGATCTGCATGCCCTACTCTATTTGATGGCCCAATTCCTACAGTGTAAAATCCTCCTGTTTTAGCGGCGTCTACTCCTGCCTCAGCGTCTTCGTAAACAACACACTCCTCAGGTTTTAATTTTAACTTTTCGGCTGCAAACAAAAAAACATCTGGAGCAGGTTTGCTTTTAGCTACACTATTACCGTCTCCAATAACATCAAAATATTCTAATGCATTTAATTGGCGTAAAACCTTTTGACTGTTTTTACTGGCGCTCCCCAAAGCAATTTTAAACCCTTGGGATTTGAGTTTTTTAAGAAGTTCTAATGCCCCGGGCAAAAAGTCGTTTGGGCTAATCTGATCGAGACTATTCACGTAAATCTCATTCTTTAAGGCAGCTAATTCAATTAGCTCATCTTCAGTACGTTCAGTATTATTGTGTTGCTGGATAATACGAATTGAATCCATTCGTGAAACACCTCGTAAGCGCTCATTGACTGTTCTATCAAACTTCCAAGACATTTGCTCGGCTAAAGTATTCCAAGCGAGATAATGCAATTCCGCTGTATCAGTTATAACCCCGTCTAAGTCAAAAATAAAACCCTTAATCATCCCTAAGCGTATTTCAAAAATTTTTGGCAAATATATCCCCCTTTAAATGCGTATTCTAAGAAATCATGCATTATTTTCATCAAACGAATTATTCAATATTTCATTAAAAACATTTTTTTAGCATCCTAAATTATCCGCAATGAAAAAAGGTCTGTTTCTGATTATTGCCATTACCATGCTACAGCCCATGAGTGCTCAGGTTCTAAAAACTTATGAAATTGACCGTATGACTGATGATCACTTATCAGATGGAATTGAAAAGCTGCGAACATTCTTGACCTTGTCAAACATAGGCTCCAATCCAAACGACATTGATAAAAATTTAAATTGGTGTAGACAAACCTTTGAATCTTTGGGATTTACGACAGAAACCCTCTTATCAAATGATGTAAAACATTTGCTCGCACAAAGACAAATTAATGCTGCCTTACCCACCTTATTGGTCTATCTTCAAATTGACGGCCAGCCCGTTGATCCTAAAAAATGGGAGCAAGAAAATCCATTCATTCCTGAACTCAAAGAAAATCAAAATGGAAAATTTAAAACCATCCCATGGAGCGCATTAAACAAAGAAATTAATCCCGATTGGAGAATCTTTGCACGATCATCATCAGATTCAAAAGGTCCAGCAGTTGCATTTATGCACGCCTTAAGTCTACTTCAGTCATCTAAAATTGACCTCAGCTACAACCTCAAGATCATTATGGATTTTCAGGAAGAATTAGGCTCGCCGACACTTTCAAAACTTGTTGAGTCAAATAGGGCCAAGTTTGAAGCTGATGCCCTACTTATCATGGATGGTACACGTCCACCTTCTAATATTCCGACTTTAACTTTTGGTGCGCGAGGTATAGCCACACTCAAGCTTACGATATACGGCGCGAACACTGATCTACATTCCGGTCAATATGGTAACTACGCACCAAATCCTGTTTTTCACCTTTCTAAATTATTGGGAGCCATGAAAGACGATGATGGCAAAGTTCTAATACCCGGATATTACGATGGAGTCGTGATGACTAAAAAAAAGAGAAACTTAATTCGAACTTCACTAGACCAAGAGCAACAACTCAATAATCGCCTGGGTATCGCAAAAGCAGAAACTGTTGGAACTACTTATCAAGAATCCCTGCAATTTCCATCTTTAAATGTTAGGGGATTAAAAGCGGCGTGGACCGGTGAGCAGGTTCGAACGATAATTCCCTCAACTGCTGTTGCTGAGATGGATTTGAGATTAGTTCCAAGCACTCCCGCAGAGCGACAAATTAGCCTGATTAAATCCTTTATTGAATCCAAAGGTTTTTACATTGTAGAGAAAGACCCCACTCAAGAAGAGCGTTTACAGCATCCTAAACTCATAAAAGTAGAATCGAGAATTGGCTCAAGGGCATTCCAGACCGCATTAGATTCTAAACTTGCGCTTTGGCTCGAAAAAGTGATGACTGAGGTATTTGGAGAAAATAACTTCTTCAGAATGCAAACCACAGGAGGCTCACAACCAATAGCACCTTTTATTACTGAATTAAACCTACCTGCGCTATCCGTGAGAATTCCAAATCCCGACAACAATATACATGCACCAAACGAAAACCTAAGACTGGGAAATTTTAAAGAAGGGATAAAAATGTGCCTAGGAATTTTAAGCCATCCTTATGAGTGAACTGTATTTAAATAGTATTGCAACGGCAACTGTTTTAATGACCGTTTTCTTTGTTGGATGGATCAAAAGACAAAAGACACCTTGGATTCAAGTGCTCTTAGACTGGTTTCCGGCCATTTTATTTGCCTATGTCATTCCAGCTGCCTTTACGCACCTCACACAAATAGACTTATCTAAAACCATTCTTCATGATTTGAGTAAAAACTGGATCATACCCATCACCATATTAACCGTGATGAGCGCCCTTTCGATTAAGGAGCTAAAAATCGTAGGTGTCAAACCTATTTTTCTCTTTGTTTTCGGATCACTCATCATCGCAACCACCCCTGTTTTTTTGGTTTTTATATTTGGAAGTTTTAACTCTGAACTCTTCGAGATGTTCATTGCAGAGGGCTATTGGAAAGGACTTGCCCCCATAGTCGGGGGTTGGATCGGCGGAAGCACCAGCCAACTAATTTTAAAAGAATTAGCAGAAACACCCGAAGAACTCTTTCTCTCTATACTAGTGCTGGACAATATTCTGGTAAACATCTGGACCATCCTCATGTTTCAGTTCATTAAAAAAAGTTACTACCTCAATAAAATCTGGGGAATTGACCAAAATATCAGTTTGGTGAGCTCAAGAAAAAACGAACAGAAATACTCCCTTCATATTCGAAACCTTATAACTCTTGGAGTAATTAGCATTACCATACTATTGAGCTCTTTGCTGCAACTCTCTTTCTTGGGTAATATCGTACTCTTATCTTTTATTGGACTGCTCTACGGCAACACGATTAAACATTGGAACCATCAATTGGTTTTACAGCTTTCAGGTTTTCTAATTGTACTGATTATGGCCATTTTAGGTCTTAAATTAAATTTCACCAACTTATCGCTTCCCTTTAGTTTAATTGTTTTAGTCATTATTTGGCTACTCATTCATTTTGTGGCCATGCTAGTGATGGCCAGATTCCTCAAAATAAATATTGCCTGGGTGGCCATAGGAAGTATGGCAAACTTGGGCGGTATTTCCACAGCACCTGCGGTAACTTCAGCCTATAAAAAAGAACTCATGCCTCATGCGATAATCCTAGCCATATTGAGCATGGTCACCGGAACGGCATGGGGAATGCTTACCATTTACTTATTTCAAAACTGGTTTTAAAAAGAAAAGCACAAACGCATGAAGAATTCGCTTGTGCTCATTAATTCTGTTTTGTCGGGATGACTGGATTCGAACCAGCGACCACACGCACCCCATGCGTGTACGCTACCAGACTGCGCCACATCCCGTATTTTTTCGGTGGCCAAAATTAAGAATTTAAAAGATATAACTTATTTTAGAGTTCAAATTTCTAACAATTCATCTGATGATTTCAAAAAGCATTAAAATTAGCCTAGCCTTATTCTCTGTGAGTTTCATGTGGTCTTGTTTTTCAAAAAAAGACACCAGCATTGAAGTTCCTGTTGAAACCGTTGTAGAAGCCATAGAACACATTGGTGGTCTTGACATACCTTGGGGAATGGCGTTTTTACCCAACGGAGACATGCTCGTCACTGAAATCAAAGGAAAAATGTATCGCCATGACGGTAATCAACTACTTGAAATAAGTGGTATACCAGAGGTATGGGTACATGGACAAGGGGGATTGTTAGATGTAGCGGTTCACCCCAATTTCGAACAAAACAATTGGATTTATTTTACCTTTTCATCGACTCATAAGGAAGGTGAACTCGGCGAAGGTGGAACGACCGAACTCGTAAGAGCGGAATTAAACGGAACCGAAGTTCAAAATATCAAATCACTATACAAGGGTAAACACAATTCAGAAAAACCCTTTCATTTCGGATCTCGAATCGTATTTGACGATAAAGGCTATTTGTACTTCACTATTGGAGATCGAGGAAATCGAGACGTCAATCCTCAGGACATCCAAAGAGATGGTGGAAAGGTCTATAGACTCAAAGACGATGGAAGTATTCCAGAAGACAATCCTTTTGTGAACGAAGAAGGTGCAAGAGCTGCAATTTTTAGTTACGGACATCGAAATCTTCAAGGGTTAATTTACCATCCCGTTCACAAAACCATCTGGGAGCATGAGCACGGGCCAAGAGGTGGTGATGAGTTAAATGAAGTCAAAAAAGGAGTCAATTACGGCTGGCCAGTGATAACCTACGGTATAAATTATAGCGGAACAAGCATAACCGACGAAACCGAAAAGCAGGGCATGGAACAACCTTTATACTATTGGGCTCCCTCTATTGCTCCTTCAGGAATGGCCTATGTAGATTCAGACATCTACCCAGATTGGAAAGGCAATATTTTGATAGGATCTTTATCATTTCAATACCTTGAAAGACTCGTCATGAAGGACAAAAAAATGGCCAAGCGCGAAAAACTACTCGAAGAAATAGGACGTGTTCGCGATGTAGAGCAAGGCCCCGATGGTTACATCTATGTTTCTGTTGAAGGTAAGGGAATTTTAAAGCTGGTTCCTAAGGCTTAGCGTTAATCGCTGCACGAACAGATCCGTGTTTTTCTAATAAAACAGCAGCCTCTTCCATCGAAACATTGAGGGCTTCAGAAATGTAGCGACTTCCGCGTTCAACGAGCTTGTTGTTACTCAGTTGCATGTCTACCATTTTATTACCCTTGATGCGGCCGTATTTTATCATGAGTGAGGTTGAAATCATATTTAAAACCAGTTTCTGAGCGGTGCCGCTTTTCATGCGTGTACTCCCTGTTACGTATTCTGGCCCAACGATAATTTCCATAGGGTAATCACAAGCCTTAGAGAGTGGAGAATTTGCATTATTGGTTATACATGCAGTGAGTACGCCATTTTTTCGTGCATCCTCTATTCCACCGATTACATAGGGAGTTGTTCCTGATGCTGCAATTCCAACTAAAATATCACCCTTTTCAATTTGATGCGCTTGTAAATCAATCCATGCCTGCTTTGGGTTGTCTTCGGCAAATTCCACTGCCTTTCGAATTGCAGAGTCTCCACCAGCGATAATTCCAATGACTCTTTCGTGTGGCATTCCGAAAGTAGGTGGTATTTCTGAAGCATCCACTACTCCAAGTCGGCCTGAAGTCCCCGCTCCGATATAAAACAAGCGACCGCCTTCTTTAAAACGTTTAAAAGCTTCGTCTACAAACGCTTCTATTTTAGAAATTTCTTTTTGAACAGCAAGGGCTACCTTCTGATCTTCTGCATTGATTTCTTGCAAAAGTTCTAAGGTAGATTTAGTCTCAAGACTGTCGTAAAGTGAGGAGGATTCTGTGGTTTTCATGCTCAAACTTAAGCTTTTAAACTATTTGAACGCCCATTGTTTTAAAAGATTTTAAAAGGCCGTCATCAGGATGTAATTCAGTGACCATAAAATCAATTTCATTAATACTACATGTGGTATAGCGATGATTCGAGTGCAGTTTTTCACTGATACACAAGAGCGCCACTTTTTTAAAAGAACCCAGCAAGGCTTTTTTAAGTTCCACAATTTCATAGTCAAATTCTGTCAATCCCGTATGAGGATCTACATAACCTGTACCTATAAACCCAAGATCTACTCGAATATCTTTCATTTGACGAACAACCGCGCTTCCTAAACAAATATTAGTTTCTCTTGAAAGGTTTCCTCCCACTACAATAGTTTGAATCTTCGGTTTATTCTGAAGTTCTAAGGCTACTGATAAACTAATGGTAAATACAGTTAAACTCAAATGAGCGGGAATTTGTCTGGCCAGCTCTAGACAAGAGGTTCCTCCATCAATGAAAATAACGGCATCGTTTTTTAACAATGACGTTGCCTTTTGCGCTATAGCCGTTTTTTCATGTAAGGCATATATTTTATTTCGCGAAGGGGTAAGCGAAGAAAAAGCCACAGAAATTGCTCCCCCGTGTACCTTTTTTAAACTACCCAGCGCATCTAATTCTTTTATATCTCTTCGGATGGTGTCAACACTCACATCTAAATTAGCAGCTAAATCGGTCATCAATACACGGTTGTGTAGCGCCACCTCATTGAGTATTTTTTTAAAACGTTCTTCTTTTAACACTGCATTCTTATTTTATCAAAAATTGCAAAAAAAAGCATACACTATGCATTATTTTTCAAATTTAATCATTTAATGACATTATAAACGGCAAAAAGTAGTATTTTTCGGCAAATAAATGCAAGCTAACTAATATGACTCATCTCATTGATCCCGCCGCAACCGAAACGCGCAAATTTGAAAAGGTTTCAAGTTCGATATTCGAAGATTCCAACAAAGCCTCCTACGATGTAGCAAAAGAAATTGTTGACACTATGCTACAAAAACAAAGACATGGGAAAAACTTTATTCTTGGTTTAGCAACTGGTTCTACTCCTATAAAGGTCTATGAGTACCTTGTGGAATTTCATCAAAAACAGAATGTGAGTTTTTATAATGTCATCACATTTAACTTAGATGAGTACTACCCCATGACGCCTGAATCGATTCACTCTTACGTTCGGTTTATGAATGAACACCTTTTCGATCATTTGGACATCAAAAAAGAAAACATCCACATTCCTGACGGAACACTTAAAGGTGCCGAAAATATAAGAGCCTTTTGCGAAGAGTACGAGCAAAAAATTGAAGCATTTGGAGGAATTGATTTGCAAGTTTTAGGAATTGGCCGAACAGGCCATATCGGATTTAATGAACCCGGATCTATACTGAGCAGTAAAACGAGAATGGTTCGTCTTGATCGGGTGACAAAATTAGATGCCGCCAGTGACTTCTTTGGTTTAGAACACGTACCCCAACGCGCTATAACTATGGGAGTTGGAACAATCATGGCAGCCAAAAAAGTCATTTTAATGGCCTGGGGAGAAGGCAAGTCGAAAATTGTAAAAGAAGCTGTCGAAGGAGCGATTCGAGAAACAATACCTGCAACTTTCTTGCAACAGCATCAAAACTGCAACTACGTCTTAGATGAGGCCGCAGCATCTCAATTGACTAGAATTGAAACACCCTGGCTTGTTGGTGATTGTCAGTGGAGCGATAAATTGATTAAAAAAGCCTGTATATGGCTATCAGAGAAGACCAAAAAGGCCGTCTTAAAATTAACCAATGAAGATTACAATGAATACGGAATGGGTAATCTCATTGCTGAATACGGTTCAGCCGAACAGATCAATCTAAAAGTATTCAACACGCTTCAACGCACAATAACGGGTTGGCCAGGAGGAAAACCAAATGCAGATGACAGCAAGCGTCCTGAACGTGCTACGCCCTTTCCGAAAACCAGTTTGATTTTTAGTCCACATCCTGATGATGACGTAATCTCAATGGGTGGAACTTTACTTAGATTAGTCGATCAGGGCCACGAGGTTCATGTCGCCTATCAAACCTCTGGTAATATTGCCGTATTTGACGATGAAGTTATTCGCTTTTTGGATTTCGCAAAAGAAGTACAACCTTCTAAAGAAATGGAATCAAAAATTGAAGCAGTTCGCGCCTTTTTAGCCAGCAAAAAAGCTGGTGAAATCGACAGCCCTGAAATTCAGCAATTAAAAGGACTGATTCGAAAAGGTGAAGCTCTTGCCGCCTGTCGATACTGTGGGGTTAAAGAAAAGCACGCGCACTTTCAAAACCTACCTTTTTACGAAACAGGAACCGTAAAGAAAAAACCTTTCAGCCAAGAAGATGTTGATTTAACGATTGATTTATTACAAAAGGTTCAGCCCCACCAAATTTATGCTGCTGGAGATTTGTCAGACCCGCACGGAACACACCGCGTCTGTCTTTCAATCATCTTTGAAGCCTTAAAACAATTAAAAGAGGCCAAAACGAAATGGCTAGAGGATTGCTACGTTTGGCTGTATCGCGGAGCTTGGCAAGAATGGGATATCGCAGACATGGAAATGGCCATACCTATTGGACCAAGAGATATGACTCGAAAAATCAACGCCATTTTTAAACACCAATCCCAAAAAGACGCTGCAATGTTTCCAGGAAATGATGAGCGCGAATTTTGGCAACGAGCTGAGGATCGAAATAAAGACACCGCACACAAATACAATTTATTAGGCATGGCTGAATATGAAGCTATGGAAGGTTTTGTTCGATACCACTTTTAAGCTTACTTTAAGGGTATGAATTTTCGCAAAAACCCTTCAATTTGGATACCTCTACTCTACTTTACGCAAGGATTACCCTATGTAATGGTAGTGAGTGTTTCTGTCATCCTCTACAAAAGATTAGGGCTTTCGAATGCTGAAATCGGATTGTATACCTCATGGCTCTATCTACCGTGGGTATTAAAACCTCTTTGGAGCCCCATTGTCGATATGTGGTATCAGAAAAAGTCCTGGTATGTCAGTATGCAAATGATTATTGCTCTCTGTTTTATCATTGCAGGATTACTCATTCCTACCCAGTGGTTTCTAGTCAGTACTTTGGCCTGTTTTTGGATGGTTGCCTTTGCTTCTGCGACCAATGATATCGCCACTGATGGCTATTATCTCATGGCCTTATCGCAACGTCAACAGTCTTTATTTGTTGGAATTCGTTCGCTATTTTACCGATTCGCTATGCTCACGGGGCAAGGCGGTTTAGTCGTTTTAGCGGGATACTTTGAAATGAAATACGGAGATAATGCCAAAGCCTGGTCTTTGACAATGCTTATCAGCGGTATTTTAATGGCCGTATTGGCACTTAAAAATTGGTGGCTCACTCCTGCAATTGAAGAGGACAAAAGCAGTTCAAGCACAAGTTTTTTAGACGTATTCAAGTCTTTCTTTGAAAAGAAACAAATCCTCTATGCGCTCGCTTTTATATTGACCTATAGATTAGGTGAATCTCAATTGGTAAAAATGGCATCTCCATTTATGCTAGATGATAAAGCAGCTGGAGGTCTAGCTCTTAGTACACAGACGATAGGAAGTATTTACGGCACATTAGGAGTTATCGCCTTGTCTACCGGGGGTATTTTAGGCGGAATTGTGATTTCAAAACACGGTTTAAAGCGTTGGATGTTTCCCATGCTCATCAGTTTAAATCTTCCCAACCTGTGCTATCTCCTACTCGCCTATTTTCAAATTGACAATTTAGTCTGGATTTCAACAACGGTCATTCTCGAGCAGTTCGGATACGGTTTTGGTTTTGCGGCATTTCTGATTTACCTGATGTTTAGGCGGAAGGCCCTACAAAAACTGCGCATTACGCTATAGCAACTGGAGTGATGGCTTTGGGTATGATGTTACCCGGTATGTTATCTGGGTATATTCAAGAAGTATTGGGCTATGAATTGTTTTTTGTTTGGGTGCTGCTCTGTGCAATTCCAGCCTTTCTCATTGCAAGAAAGTTGAAATATCCCGAAACCTATGGCAGAAAATCGGCTTAAGTTTACGCTATGATTTCACTGAGAAAAAAGATAGGTCAAAGTTTTATGCCGGCAGCCTTTATTTATGACTCCGAGGAGCACATGCGTTATCTCGAAGAACTCATTACAGATTATCACATAGGAGGCCTTTGTTTTTTTCATTCAAGGCAAAGTGCAGCCGCCAATAAAGCCGATCAAAAAGCGAATGATTTTGAACATGAAAATGAACTGCAACTTTTACAAGAAAAGATTGAGCACTTTCAAAGCATAAGTAAAACACCGCTTCTGATAAGTATTGACGCTGAATGGGGACTCTCTATGCGTGTTAGAAACTTAAAACTACTGCCCTATGCAGCTGCTTTAGGCACATTAAAGGATTTAACAGACATTGAACAAACCGGATACATATGCGGAAGAGAATGCGCTGAAATCGGAATTCACATGAATTTCGCACCCGTAGTAGATGTCAATAGCAATCCTAACAATCCCGTTATAGGTTTTAGAGCATTCGGAAATGACCCGGATCGTATAAGCCTTCAAGCCGAAGCTTTTATGAATGGAATGCGCGCAGCAGGTGTAATGCCTTGTTTAAAACATTTTCCTGGTCATGGTGATACCGATTTAGATTCTCATCATCACCTCCCTTTAATTCAGAAATCTATCGCTGAGTTCGAAGCATCTGATTGGATTCCGTATCGAAAATTAATCAATGAAAATACCGAAGCCGTCATGATTGCACATCTACTCGCACCTTCTATAGATCAAGAAAATCCATCTTCGCTATCACAACAAAACATTGCGCTCTTAAAATCAAGATTAGGCTTTAATGGAACCGTTTTCTCAGATGCCTTGAATATGAAGGCCTTGAAAATAAACAATACAAAGACTAATGCGCAGCTATGCTTGGAAGCCTATGAAGCGGGCTGCGATTTCTTGTGTTTTGCTGAAGATATTCCCGAGGCTATTAATCTCATTTCAAAATGTAACGAAGAGCTTGTTAACTCTAGATATCAAAAGGTTCAAGGCTTAAAAGAACAATATTCAGTATTAGAACAGCACAAAGAACTACGCACTTATAATATTGATGATTATCACACTCAAATCGCCTCGAAACTCATTGCTTTAATTCATGGAGCATCGAACTGGAATGCAGCATTGAACGCTGCTTATCGTTTAGATTATTTCGGTGACGTTCCAGAGTTTTTTGAAGAAAAATTAAACAAAGCACAAAAACTCGACCACACTTCTGAGAAGAACATACTTTGCATAACTCCACCACAATTAAGACCTGCTGACCATTTTGGGTTTGACAAAACAGAAATAGAAGAACTGAATAAACGAATTGCGCAAAAACCTTACTGTATCGTAATTTTCGGAAATCCTTATTTCATTCACCAACTGGAAAACAGTAAAGATATTACGGTACTTTGTACCTTTCTAGCACAAAGAGAATATCAAATCGCTTGTGCAAATTACTTTATTCAACCAAGAGCTTTGGGGAAATTTAATTTTTAATTGTGCTTAATGAATAGCTTCTGCGTCTTAGGATTAATGTCGGGAACCTCCCTTGACGGCTTAGATATAGCGGCAGTTGAATTTACCAACACTAATGATAGTTGGCAATACAAATTAAAAGTAGCTGAAACAGTCAGCTATCCTAAACCCCTATTAAATCGACTTAAAATCGCTGTCAAATTGTCAATCGAAGAACACCAAATGTTAGATATAGACTTCGGTCAGTTCATAGGTGAGGCTGTAAACGACTTTAAAACCAAACATCTAATCGATATTGACTTCGTCTGCAGTCACGGACACACCTCACATCACAAACCGCATCAAGGAGTAACCCAACAATTAGGCGACGCAAAAGCCATCTACCAAAAATGTAAAATTCCCGTAATTAATAATTTTAGAGCTTTAGATGTTTCTCTTGGCGGGCAAGGAGCCCCTTTGGTTCCCATAGGGGATGAATTACTCTTTGCAGAATACGACTTCTGTTTGAACTTAGGAGGAATCAGTAATATCTCATATGTAAACGAAGCTCAGCGAATCGCTTTTGATATCGGTATGGCGAATATGCCCCTTAATTACCTCGCAGGTAAATTTCAAAAAGAATACGACAAGGATGGTGAAATCGCCCTTGCAGGAGAAGTAAACAAAGCTTTATTAGCCTTGTTAAACGAGCTTGACTATTACGCACAAAGCCCTCCTAAATCTTTGGGGATAGAATGGTTTCAATCTCATTTTCGTCCAATTTTAGATGCGTTTGATTGCAGTCTTGAGGACAAAATGTCAACCGTAATTGAACATAATTCTTGCCAAATATCCAAAGTGATTTCGGAAATTTGTAAAACAAACTCAACACCTAAAGTATTGATTACTGGAGGAGGAATTAAAAATCCAGCATTTAAAGCAAGACTGATAAAGTACTTGGAAAAATGCGCAGCGGTGGTCATTCCCGATCAGGAATTAGTCGATTATAAAGAAGCTTTAATTTTCGCTTTTATGGGTGTTTTGAGGTTTAGGGGAGAGCAAAATGTGTTGGCCTCTGTAACAGGAGCAAGTCGCAATTCTAGCTCTGGAGATATGTATGGTTTTAATTGAAAAACATCGAACATGTATACGGTAGGAATCGTAGGTGGATCAGCAAGCGGAAAAACAACCTTTGTCAAGTCGTTGAGTGACTTGCTACCAAAGGGAAAATTTCAAATTATTTCTCAGGACGATTACTATAATGATTTGTCTCATTTGACGCGTGAAGAACGAAAAGCTGTAAATTTTGATCATCCCGATGCTTTAGATTTTGATTTGCTCGTGTCTCATATTCAATTGTTAAAAGCAGGAAAAGCTATCGAGCAACCCACATATGATTTTAAAATTGAAACAAGAGCCTCACAAACCTTACGGATTGAACCTACTCCCCTGTTGATTCTTGAAGGTATTTTATTAATGCAACATCAAAAACTTAAAGAAAGTGTTGATTTCTGGATTTTTTTGGACACCGATGACGATATTCGATTAATAAGGCGTCTAGAGCGTGATTTAAAAGAAAGAGGTCATGAACTTGACTTTAGTATTCAGCGTTACTTAACACAGGTAAAACCGATGTACCAGACCTATGTTTACCCTCAAAAAAAAGAGAGTAACTTAGTGGTGTCAACCAATGAGTTTAATTCACCAATAATAGAAGAAATCAGTAAAGATTTGACCGCTAAAATTTCTTAAAATGCGTCCTAAACTATCCAAATCAACATTAAAATTATTGACAAACCGGTATGTAATTATTTCATTATTGGGCTTTTTATACCTGCTTTTTATTCATCCTAATTCAATTATGCTTCAATTTCGGTTGAACAACAATATTGAGAGCTTAGAGCTTGAAAAAAAATTCCTCGAAGAAGAAATAGCGAAAAATAAAGCCCTTTTAGATACGCTTCAATCTCATAAAGCCAAAGAAGCATTTGCTCGAGAGCAGTATTACTTTAAAAAAGACAACGAAGAAGTCTTTATAATTGAATATCAAGACTCTATAAAATAAGCACCTCTGCTTTATTAACAATTGACTTAATTTTTGCACAGATTTGTTAACAATTAGTGCTTTCTCTTCCTTTAAAAACATGCATTAAATTGTATTTTAGCCCGGCATATAGGTTCATTTTATGGGAAAAATCATTGCGATTGCAAATCAAAAAGGAGGAGTCGGAAAAACAACCACATCTGTAAATTTAGCAGCGGGTTTAGGAGCACTTGAAAAGAAAGTATTGCTCATCGATGCTGATCCACAGGCCAATGCTACATCAGGTCTGGGGATTGATGTAGATCAAATCGATAAAGGAACCTATCAGTTGCTAGAGCACGAATTAAGCGCAAAAGATGTGATTCTTGAAACCAACTCGCCGAATGTTAAAATTATACCTGCCCATATCGATTTAGTGGCTACTGAGATTGAATTAGTCGACAAAGAAGAACGAGAATTCATGCTCAAAACAGCGCTAAGTAAGGTCAAAAAAGAATACGACTACATCATCATCGACTGTGCGCCTTCTTTAGGATTGTTAACCTTAAATGCGTTAACGGCCAGTGATTCAGTGATTATACCTATTCAGTGTGAATACTTTGCACTCGAGGGACTCGGAAAGTTGCTCAATACCGTGAAAAGCGTTCAAAAACTATACAATAAATCCCTTGATATTGAGGGTATGCTGCTCACCATGTTTGATTCTAGATTAAGGCTTTCAAATCAGGTGGTTGAAGAAGTCAGAAAGCACTTCACTGAAATGGTTTTTGACACCATCATTCAACGAAACGTAAAACTGTCAGAAGCCCCTAGTTTTGGAGAAAGTATTATCAGTTACGACCTTAGTAGTAAAGGAGCAGAAAACTATCTAAAACTAGCTCAGGAAATAATAGACAAAAACAGTAAAAAATAAGTATGCCAAGTAAAAAAGCAAAAAAACAAGTTTTGGGAAGAGGTATTTCTGCCTTGATGAAAGAGCCCTTAAAAGAAATTAAGTCTGCAAAAGACAAGGGTGCTGAAAAAATCATTGGCAATATCATAGATTTACCGCTAGACGATATTTCTGTAAATCCTTATCAACCCCGCCTGCATTTCAACGAAGAAATGCTTGAAGAATTGGCAGCTTCAATAAAAGAACTGGGGATTATTCAACCCATTACCGTTCGCAAAACAGATTTAGACGAATTTCAATTGGTATCAGGAGAGCGAAGATTTCGTGCGGCAAAAAGAGCAGGTTTAAAAACGATACCGGCTTATGTAAGGCTCGCTAATGATCAAGAGCTTTTAGAGATGGCTCTTGTAGAAAATATTCAACGTCAAGAGTTAGATCCCATAGAAATTGCATTGTCTTACAAGCGACTTATTGATGAAATAAAAATAACTCAGGAGAAATTGAGTGAGCGCGTTGGTAAAAAACGCTCTACCATAACCAATTACCTTCGCCTGTTGAAATTACATCCCAGTGTTCAAAATGCGATGAGAGAAGGAAAGTGCAGTATGGGCCACGGAAGAGCATTGATTTCAATTGAAGACGACAGTTATCAAATTGAATTATTAAACGAAATTATAGCTAAAGGCCTTTCTGTTCGTGCCGTTGAAGACCGGGTTCGGAATTATCTGAACAGAGGGGTGAAATCTGAGTCAGACACCAAGGAGGTCATCAAAATACTAGGTGCAGATGAATTTATTAGAGGTTTTGAGAAAAAAATAGGGAGATCCATTTCAATTAAAGCACTCAACTCTGGAAGAGGTCAAATTATAATTCCTTTTCAATCTGAGGAAGATTTTTTAGCCATTAAAAACGATTTGCTTGGTGAATAGAGGTTTACTTTGTCTTGTATGTATTTTACTAAGTCATCTTGCCTTTGGTCAAATCAAAGACATCCCTGTTCCAACAGAACCTCAAGTTGAAAAATCAACGCTAAAAAAAGAGCGAAAAGAACAAAAAATTCTCAAAAGAGAGCGCCGAAAAGAGGCTGCAAGAAATAAGGCGCTTAATCCACTTGCCCCGAGTAAGGCCGCCTTTTACTCAGCTGTTTTCCCCGGCCTAGGTCAAATTTACAACAAGCGCTACTGGAAGGCTCCTTTGGTTTATGGCGCGCTGGGAACAGGTATATACGCCTACACTTTTAATCAAAAACAATATTTGAGGTATAGAAACGCCTTTAAGGTTCGTCGTCTTGGATTTACAACCGATGAGTTTTATGACATCAACAAAGACGGTTCAGGCCCTGATATTTCAGATAGAGGTCTGCAGGATGCCCAAAAATCAATTCAAAGTCAACGTGATTTATCACTGCTTATAGCCATAGGTCTCTATGTGTTAAATATCATCGATGCCAATGTTGACGCGCATTTAAAACAATACAATATCAGTAATACCCTAAGTGTAGACTACCGACCATTTTTAGAGCAAAATGACATTGGAGTGACACAGGTAGGAATGAAAATGCAAATTTCTTTTTAATGAATATCGCACTGTTAGGATATGGAAAAATGGGGCAGCTCGTAGAAAAGATTGCCAATGAAAGAGGTCATGATTGTCCTGTAATTATTGACAAAAAAACCGATAACATCGATTATTCAAAGTTTGACGTTGCCATCAATTTTAGCACACCCGAAACTGCCTTCGATCTGATATCAGGCTGTATACAAAATAGGGTTGCCGTGATTTCTGGTACCACAGGATGGCTTGAAAATTATCCTAAAATCGTTTCTCTATGTGAACAAGAGAACGGAAGCTTTCTCTACGCTTCCAATTTTTCACTTGGTGTTAATCTCTTTTTTGCGCTAAACGAACACCTATCGCGATTGATGAGTCAAACGGGACAGTACCAGCCATCGATAAAAGAAATACATCACATACACAAAGTAGATGCTCCAAGTGGTACTGCCATAAGTCTTGGAGAACCGATTATTCGTGATTTCGACTTGGTGAATTTCAGTGATTCTCCAAAAGAAAAACACCTGCATATCAAATCAGAACGACAAGGAGAAGTTCCCGGAACACATACCGTAAGCTACAGCAACGAGGTCGACCAAATTCAAATTACCCATGAGGCCTACAATCGAAACGGGTTTGCATTAGGGGCAGTAATAGCAGCAGAATGGATTTTAGACAAGAAGGGCGTCTTTAGTATGAAAGATGTACTATCGCTATAAGACAGAGCGCAGTTTGTTTTATCTTTACAAGTGACTAAAAGTATTGATTTATGAATTTATTCCAGTGGTTTGTCTTTTTCATAGGACTTCAACTTATTCATTTCCTAGCCACTTATAAATTGTATGTAAAAGCCGGGTATAAAGCTTGGCAAGCAGTTGTTCCAGTATACAATGCCGTTATTTTAATGAAAATAATAAGGAGGTCTCCCTACTGGGTGATTTTGCTCTTTGTTCCTATAATCAACCTGATCATGTTTCCTGTGGTTTGGGTTGAATTACTTCGAAATTTCGGTCGAACTAAGTCTTATGAATCCTATGTAACCGTATTTAGTCTTGGATTTTATCTCTTCTTGGTTGGACATGACAACCAAAGTAATTATCAAACCGAGGATGATTTAAAAAAACAGAAAAAAACATCAGAATGGGTGAGTTCAATTCTTTTTGCTGTAGTCGCGGCGACATTAGTGCACACCTATTTTATGCAACCCTATGCTATTCCAACGGGTTCATTGGAGCGCACCCTGCGTATTGGTGATTTCTTGTTGGTATCTAAGTTTCATTACGGAGCTCGCGTTCCTATGACTACTGTAGCAGCTCCAATGGTGCACGACACCCTACCTCTAGTTAGAACAAGGTCTTATTTAAAAAAACCACAACTTCCTTATTTGAGATTACCGGGCTTTCAATCGGTAAAGAAAAATGACATTGTAGTCTTTAGTTGGCCTGCAGATACAGTGCGCCAATTTTTTGTCGCAGAAAAGGGTGTAT
>Ga0213867_1000328_pt1 | contig 21742 bp, 22 predicted proteins | sample PICome_12_FD_160120 | JGI IMG/M metagenome (GOLD analysis project Ga0213867, IMG submission 160120) | Coastal seawater microbial communities near Pivers Island, North Carolina, United States - PICO540 | ecosystem: Environmental > Aquatic > Marine > Coastal | place: USA: North Carolina... | reverse complement strand
TCGGAGGGGGATGTAATAATATAGTATCTAGAGCAATTTCTTCTATAGTTGGAGGATTTTGTAATTGTCTGCAAGGTTCAATTTCTTTTATAGGAGGAGGACATAATAACCATATTTCAAATGGATCAGACCATGTTATAGTAGGAGGACAATCAAATACTGTAGCAGGTTATTATCAAAATTCTATAGTAGGAGGTTGTACAAATTCTATATCTAATTACCAAAGTTGGACATTTATTGGAGGGGGAAGATTAAATAGTGCTTACTTTGGTAGTGGTAATTTTATGGGAGCGGGATGTAATAATTGCATTTATAATGTTAATGCAGGTGGAATAGTCACAGGACGTTTTAATTGTATTGCTACTAGTTATAATGGTTATTTTTCTTTTATAGGAGGTGGGTGTTGTAATAGCATAAGTAATGGTTATCCTTACGGTGCTGGCGGTAATGCAATTCTAGCTGGGAGATGTAATAAAATACATGCAGGTACAAGTGGGGGTTATTCTACTAATGGTTTATACCAAAATATAATTGCAGGTGGATTTAAGAATTGCATTAGTGGTTCTAACCAAAACTTTATTGGAGCTGGTTGTTGTAATACTATAAAGGCACATCACGCATTTATAGGTGCGGGTACCGGAAGTATCATAGAAAACTGTTCAAATAATTCATCAATTCTTGCAGGATGTCAAAACACAATACAAAGTAATACCGCTAATGCAAACTTTAAAGCTACAAATAGTTCAATTTTAGGTGGCCATTGCAATAAAATATGTGCAGGGTCAGGATCTTTTGATGGAAATATGACTATTGCAGGTGGGTCTTTTAACTGTATTTATTGTTATCAACATGGTTCTAATATTGGAGGAGGTAAGTTTAATAGGATTTATAGCTTAGCTCTAAGTACTAATGGTTATTTACATAAAAATGGAAATGTAAGTAAACATAATGTTATAGGTGGAGGTTTTAGTAATTGTATAGCAGATAGTAATGGTAATTCCTCATTTAACTCAATATTAGGGGGAGCTAGTAACTTTATTTGTGTAAAACAAAATAATTCTGCAGCACCTTGGCAAACATCTAATGCTAATACTATAGTGGGTGGTGATAGTAATAAAATATGCACCTGTGCTGCATGTGGAAGATTTAACACGATAGTTGGTGGTGCATTTAACCGAATATCATGTGATGAAGCTAGTATAATTTCTGGTGGGGCAAATAATATTATAACGGGTTGTGCTTTAAGTTCTACTACTTACCAATCAGGAAATTTTATTGGAGCGGGCGTTTATAACAGAATATGTTGTAATTCTACTAGAAACTTTATAGGGGCTGGTTATAGTAACATAGTTTGTAGAGGTCATAATAGTAATATTGTTGGGGGTAGAAATAATCGTATCTGTTCTACATCAACGCTTCCAGAATTTAACAATATTTTAGGGGGTACTGAAAATGTAATGCTAGGTGGTGGTAAATGGAATTCTATTTTAGGAGGATGTCAGAATGTTATTTGTGGTGATGATGTTTGTTACAACGTAGCATTTGGATGTGATATCCGAATTGGATGTGGAGACAATTGTATATGTTATAATGCAGGATTTGGTCAAAACAACAATTTTTGTTGTCAAAGTAAATATAATATTATAGCAGGATGTGGTAACAATGCTGGTGGTGGAACTACTGCTAATGAAATGTTTGCAGGTGCAATATTTGGTGGGAATAATAAATCTTGTGCTTTCTATACTTTAATAGCTGGATATAATAACCAAATATGTTGTAACCATTCCTATAGTGCTATATTAGGAACATATGGTAAAAATAGTACAGCATGTAACACTACTTTTATGTGTAATGTTTGTGCATTTGGTTCATTAACTAAAGCAGGTGGCTCATTTAAAATTGATCATCCTAATCCATGTAAATCAGCTACACATAATTTACATCATAGTTTCGTTGAATCACCAACTGCTGGAGATAACTTATATAGATTTGAAGTTGAAATAGGAGAAGATCTAGAAGGTGAAATTATATTACCTGAATATTATAGATATTTAAATGAAAATTCTCAAGTATGGGTTAACCCAATGGATAGCTTAGGTAAAGCATTTGGTATAGTAAATTTAAGTGCCACTAAAGTAAAAATTACAACTTCAGACCCTGGTAAATATAACGTATTAGTTGTTGCAACTAGAAAAGATAAAGATGCTATTAAAATATGGAAAGGAGTTGAAACATTGAAAAATGAAGGAGAAATAACTAATTACAAAAATAATTTGAAATATAAAAAATAGCTTTATATATTTATAAATATGAAATCACACGAACCAAATTTTATTGTAGCAGGAGTAATGAAAGCAGGTACAACTGCGGCTGCTTTTAATCTTAATAAGCATTCTGAAATATACATGGTTACTACTTTTTGGAAAGATAAAATATTAAGTAGTGATCAATATAATTATTCTGCTCAAACAGGCTCTTGGGCTGGTAGTATGAAAGAAAAAGGTAATAAAGAAATGGATTACTTTAATTTAGATACTAATTATAACTTAACTGGATCATTTGACATATATAAATCATTTTTTCCAAGACGTTTAACAGCAAGAGGTGAATCATCTCCTAATTATTTTGGTTTAGATGAATCTTTAAATGGGGGTGCATCATCTCGTATAGCATCAGATTTACCAAATGCTAAAATCATTATTTTATTAAGGGATCCAATTAGAAGAGCTTATAGTCACTTTAACCATATTCAGACTAAAAATCCAACTTGGGGTTCTTATGCTTATAATAAATCTTTTGATACTGTTTCTAGATATTATTTTGGAACAAATATATTTCAAAGAAGTTTATATAAAGATAATTTATCTACTTGGTTAACGGATATAGGTTCAGATAAAATTTATGTAACATTGCAAGAAAGTATTGCTGCTAACCCATTAACTGAATATAATAAAATATGTACTTTTTTAGGAGTATCACCCTTTGATCCATCTCAGGGGTTTGATAAAATATTTGTAGGTGATTATTCTAGTGAAATAGAAACATCAACTGTAAATTATCTAAAACCAATGTTTAGAGATGATGTAGCAGCTATAAAGGATTTATATCCACACTTAGATTATAGTACTTGGTACGATTATTCTTAAAAATTATTATAATTAGTTATAATTTATGGTTCCAATAGAAATAAATGCAGTTACAGTTTGTATAAACTATTCCCATTACTTAAAGTATTGTATTTCAAATAGAAGATTTTTTAAAAGATGGGTTATTGTAACTCATGAAGATGATGAAGATACAATTAAACTTTGTAAAGATAATGATTTAGAATATATTTTATCTAAAAAAATATATGAAAGAACTTTTAATAAGGGGGCAGCTATAAATGAAGGTTTTGACTATATGGGTAAAGATGAAGAATGGTATTGTCATATAGATGCCGATGTTTTATTAAACGATGACTTCCCATCAACCTTTACCTCTACTCATATTACGGGTAAATTAAGACATACATATTTACAAAGAATTATAACTCATAAACACCAAATAGGAGAAGCACCTGTTGCTCTTTATTTATATACAATGGGTAGAATTAATCTTAATGGAGATGAAGATCTTGATGTTATTAATTTTAAAGAAGTATTTAAAAATAAAAGTCAAATAATTCAACAATGGTTAGGATGGGGGTATTTTCAATTATTTAATTTAAAAGCACTAAAAAAAGTATATAAAAATTTATACCAAGTATATCCTACTATGTCAAATAATGCAGGTACAGATGATTATGTTTTTAAACAATTATTCTATCAAGTAATATCTTTAAATACTCATTGCATTCATTTATCTCCAGAAAAAATAAATTGGGATGGAATTGGATAATATTTATAATAAAGTAAATTAAATGGAACATATTTTAAAAATTTATAGCCTCCAAAGAGTAGAATCAGATGGAGTAGTAAACTCAATAATGTATGGTTTAGAATCAAATCATAATAATCACACAGAAAGATATACTTCTACTTTAGCTATAACAGGTTCTTCTACAGATGAAGGTTTTATTTCTTTTGAAAATCTTACAGAAGATGTAGTTTTAGGGTGGATAACATCTTCAATAGATATCCCAGCTATTGAAGTGCAAAATTCTGCTTCTATAGCACAAATTGAATTTTCTTCAAGTAATCAAATAATAAAAAAAACAGGTGTTCCTTGGGATAACTAGGAAAATTTAAATTAGTTATGTATATTAACCTTATTATAAAATGTTATAAATGAATATTATATTTCAAATAGACGGAGGTCTAGGTAAAAGTATATTAGCAACTGCTATGACTAAAGTTATAAGAAAACGTTATAAAAATGCTAATATTATAATAGTAACAGCTCATACTGATGTTTTTTTAAATAATCCTTACATTAATGAAGTTTATCATTTTGATAACACAAATGGCTTTTATTTAAAATTTATAAAAGATCAGGATTGTAAAATATTTGTAGAAGATCCCTATAGACATAGTGATTTTATTTTAGATAAACCTAAATTATTACTTAAAACATGGTGTGAATTATTTGGTTTAAGGTATAATGGAGAACAACCCCAAATATACCTAACCCAACCAGAAATTGATTATTTTGCACCCTATTATAATACAGATAAACCTATATTAGCAATCCAACCAAATGGGGGACCAGCAGGGTTACCATATCAATATGCTTGGACAAGAGATATCCCAGAACCTACTATTTTAGAATTAATCGAACATTATAAAAACGATTACACAATTATTCATATTAAAAGAGAAGACCAAAAAATATACCCTGATACAATGCAGGCTTTAGATAATTATAGAAGTATTGCTATATTATTACAACTATCAAATAAAAGATTACTAATAGACAGTTTTGGACAACATTTAGCAGCATCACTAGATTTAAAATCTACAGTATGTTGGATAAGCACAAATCCCGAAGTATTTGGTTACAAATTACATGATAATATAAAGGCGAATCCTTTTACAAAAGAACCTAATTATCAAAATGCACAATATCAACCTTTTGGGTTATCAGAAAGCATTCATAATGTACCTTATAATGATTTAACTGATATATTTGATACAAATAAAATTATAGAATCTATAAATAACCAATAATGGAAAAAATATTCTTTCAATCTTCTTTACCTAGAGCAGGTAGTACATTATTACAAAATATTTTAGGACAAAATCCTGATTTTTATGTAACCCCTACTTCTGGGGTATTAGAACTTTTATTTGCTGCTCGTCAAAATTATACCTCGGATGCTGGTTTTACAGCTCAAGATCCTGAACTAATGAAAAAAGGATGGCTTAGTTTTTGTCGTCATGGGATGGAAGGATTTTTTAATGGTATCACAGATAAAAAATATATAATGGATAAATCTAGAGGATGGGGAATCCATTATGACTGGTTAAATTTATTTTACCCAAACCCTAAAATAGTTTGTATGGTTAGAGATTTAAGATCTATCTATGCTTCTATGGAAAAAAATTTTAGAAAAAACCAAGATAAAGATAGTGGTATAGTAAATTGGGCTGAATTAAAAAATACTACAACATCTAAAAGAGTTGATTTTTGGGCACAATCCCCTCCAGTTGGTATCGCTCTAGAAAGACTAAAACAAATGATGGATGAAGGAATAGATAAAAATATTTTATTTATTCGGTTTGAAGATCTAACTTTATATCCTCAAAGAGAATTAGATAAAATATATGATTTTTTTGAATTGGATAGATATAAACATGATTTCCAAAATATAAAACAAGTAACCCAAGAAGATGATACAGTACATGGTATTTTTGGAGACCATACAATTCGTAAAGAAATTAAACCTGTTCCTGAAATATATAATGAATATTTAGGTGAACAACTATCACAGAATATAATTAATACTTACCCTTGGTTTTACGAATATTTTAAATATAAAATTAATTAGAATAAAATTTTATCATATTTATAATAAATTATAATTTATATAAAATGCAACATACTTGGAAAATATACGACCTTAAAAGAAACATTGCTGATGGTGTAGTAATTGAAGTGACCTATGCATGTGAATCTGCTCATGAACAATCTGGAACTAGACAAATTGGTGATATTACATTATCAGGATCAGCAAGTGACTCAGGTTTTATAGCTTTTGATAGTCTTACTGAAGAAAAAGTTTTAGAATGGGTACATAGTAATGTAGATAAATCTTCTATTGAAACTTCTAACTCTGCTTCTATTGCACAAGCTATTGTAAGACAAGCTGCAAGAACTACAAAAAGAGGTACTCCTTGGGATTAATTAAAAATACCTAAATGTATTTTTATGATATTTCCTTCTAAAAAGACCATTTTTCTTTTACCTCCAAAGTGTGGTACTTCTTCTTTTGTTAGATTAATTAAAGATAATACATCTTTATTTGATGACCCCCTAACTACTGATAGGGGGAGACATAGTCTACTAGGAGTAGATAATTCTGTGTTGGAAAAAAATGGAGAAAATTTACAAGATTATAAAGTTTACCAAATTTGCAGAAACCCTCTTAATAGATTAGTATCTTCTTATTTATTTATTGATCAACAACATGAAACTAGAAAAAATCGTCCCCCAAGAAGAAGAATTAGAAATCCTAAACATATTAAAAGAGTAAGAAGACCACTTGAAGGGCTTAACTTTGTAGATGCTATGAAATTAACTTTACCCTTAGTTTCACATTACCCTACAACACCTGAATTTTTTAGATATAAAGATACCAAATTCTACAGAAAATACTTAAAGAATCACCCCCATTCATTTTTTAAAACAGCAGGGTTTAATTATTTTCAATTTTACATCCCACAATGTTTTTGGAATAATATAGATGCTAATATAACTTATCTTAAGTTAGAAGACTTACGAGAAGATAATTCTATACTATCAGAAATATTTGGAGAAAATCTACCAGCTTTTCCAACAGTAAATGAAGGAAGACCAATTAAAAAAAAACGACCTTATATAGAATATTATGATGAGGAATTAAAAAAATTACTAACAACAACATATTGGGAAGATTTTACTACTTTAGGTTATGATTTTCCTTAAAAATTATTAGGAAAAGTAAATTAAGTTTTGTATATTAGTCTTACTAAAAAGTTATAAATTATGATATATTGGTTTACGGGACAACCCGCTCATGGAAAAACAGTTTTAGCAAATTTGCTTAAAGAAAAACACCTACCTAATGCTTATAGAATTGATGGAGATGATATGAGAGAATTATTCTCAAATAAAGATTATTCTATTAAAGGTAGAGTTGAAAATGTAGGAACAGCACAACGCATTGCCCATTATTTACATAATCAGGGAGAAGATGTTATAGTATCTTTAGTAGCACCTTATTTAGATCAAAGAGAAGATTTTAAAGTATTATTAGGTGATAATATTAAAGAAATTTATGTTCATACATCAGAGGCAAGAGAACGTGATCATTGGAAAGCAATTGCGTATATTGGCCCTCAAGACAATTTTATCGATATAGATACTACAGACGATACACCTGAAGAATCATTACAAAAAATTATAGACCAAATTTAATGGAAAAGAAAAACACATATTTTGTAGATATAGATGGGACTATATTTAAATATCGTAAATTTGAAACATATGAAACTACAAAGGCTGAAGGGATAAAATCTACAATAGATTATTTAGACCAGGCGGTAAGTGAAGGGCATATGATTATTTTAACAACAGCTCGCCCTGAATATCTTAGAACACACACAGAAATAGAATTACATGAAAATTATGTTCCTTATGATAGATTAATTATGGGGATTGAAAGAGGACCTCGTTACTTAATTAACGATATGGATCCAAATAAACCCGGAGAACGGGCAATTGCAATAAATTTAGAAAGAGATGGCGGAATTAAAAGCTAAAGCAGATAAAGAAAGCTCAAGTACAGAAGTTAAATATTCATTTTTTGCTGGTAGATGGCAACCTTTACACAAAGGACATCTATGGTTAATTAATGAAAGACTTAAAGAAGGATATAATGTATGGTTAGGGATTAGAGATGTAAAACCAGATGAAAAAAATCCTTGGACAGCAGAACAAATACTAGAAATGGTAAAAGAAGGTGAATTAAAAGAACTTATTGAAGAGGGCAAAGTTTTACCTACTATCATCCCAGATATTGAATCTATTAATTATGGTAGAGGTGTAGGTTATGACATTATTGAACATGTACCACCAAAAGAAATTGGTGATATATCAGCAACTTCAATTAGAAATCAAATGAAAAAAGATGGTAAGTTATAAAAGACATATTGCTAAAACAATATCATGGAGAATTATAGGTACTTTAGATACTATGATAGTTTCATGGTTAATCACAGGTAATTGGAGATGGGGATTAGCAATTGGGGGTGTTGAAGTAGTTACTAAAATGGTATTATATTTTTTCCATGAAAGAATTTGGTATAAATTTAGTAAGTTTGGAATAAATAAAAAATAATTAATATGTATAATAAATTAAAACAATGAGTAAAAAAGAAAACATTAAGTTATCAGAAGAAGAATTAGAAATTCTTAGAGGTTATAATCAAAAACAAAACCAAATTACTTTTAATTTAGGTAATGTTGATATTCAAAAAGCTATTCTCGAAGGACAAAGGAACCAAATTTTAGAAAATTTAGCTAACTTACAAGAAGAATCTAATAAAACAGCTAAAGAACTACAGGACAAATATGGTGATGGTAACATTGATCTAGAAACTGGAGAGTTTATTGTGACAGAATAGGTTTTTGAAGTCTTTTTTAATATTTATAATAAAACAATATTAAAATAATATAATAAGATGGCAGAAACATTAATATCTCCAGGTGTATTAGCAAGAGAAAATGATCAATCATTTGTTACTCAACAACCACTTACTAGAGGTGCAGCTATTATAGGCCCAACAGTAAAAGGTCCAGTTGAAAAACCTACACTTGTTAGTTCATTTAGTTCATTTCAAACAATTTTTGGTGGGGCTTTAGAAAGTGGATCTACAGATTACACATATCTAACTTCTATAGCAGCTAATAACTATTTTTCACAAGGAGGTGAATCATTATTAGTAACCCGTGTTACTAGTGGTTCATTTACCCCAGCAACTTCTTCATTAATTGCAAATAATAATACAGTAACTGGAGGAGCAAAGGCAACAGGATCATTAACTATTGTTAATAGTTTTGGAGAAACAGTAGATGATGAATTTAGAATCCCAGTAGGAGGTACAACTTATAGATTTGTAGCTGCAGACCCAGCAGGAGGACTACCAGTTGATAATTCACCTGTATTCTTTTTAGCAACAGGTTCTTCAACTGCAACTTATATAGACAACTTAGTAGCTAAAATAGATGCTGTAAGTATTGGAGTAGATGCTACAGATAATACAACTGCCATAGAAATTACTTCTTCAGCTATAGGAACGTCTGGAAATAATATATCAGTTTTAACTGGTTCCTCAACTACATTTAGTACAGTATTAACTTTACAAGGAGGTGTTGCTGGAGCAGGTTCATCAAATGCTTTTGTTTTAGAAACTCTTTCTGAAGGAGAAATAATGAACACAGGGGATGTAGAAATAGGCAACGGAGCATTACAAACAGGATCAGCTGATAATGTTAGATGGGAAATTGCTAGTGTAAATACAGCCTCAGGAGTATTTTCATTACTAGTTAGACGTGGTAATGATAACAATAACCAAAAAGTAATATTAGAATCTTATAACAATATTTCATTAGACCCATTTTCACCAAATTATATTTCAAGAGCAATTGGAGATATAACTACTAATGTAGTAGTAGCATCAGATGGATCTGGAACTTACTTACAAGAATCAGGATCTTATCCTAATATTTCTAATTATGTAAGAGTAAAAGAAGTACTTAGTAATACACCTCATTATTTTAACAATGATGGAAGTGCAAAAGATGAATTTACTGGAAGCTTACCAATAGTAGCATCTGGTTCATTTGGAGATGCTGTAGGTTCAAACCTTAATGCTGAGGGAGCTAATAACTTTTATGAAAATATTAGTACACAAACACAAGGATTAGTTGGAGGTGATTATACAAATGCTATAAATTTATTAGCTAATCAAGATGATTATCAATATAATGTAATCTCAACACCGGGTTTAAATTTAACAAATCACGCTGCACAAGTTAATCTAGTAAAAAATAACACAATTGCTAGAGGAGATGCAATTTATGTAATGGATTTAGTTCCTTATAATACTGCACTTGGGACAGTACTTACTAAAGCAGGTGGTGTTGATAGCAGTTATGCAGCTGCATATTGGCCATGGTTACAAACTATTGATCCAAATACTGGATTATTAGTTTATGTACCAGCTTCAACTATGATCCCTGGAGTATATGCATTTACAGATGCTTCTTCAGACCCATGGTTTGCACCAGCAGGTATTACTAGAGGAGGATTAGGATCTGTAGTAAGAGCTGAAAGAAAATTAACATCTACAAATAGAGATAGTTTATACGAAGCAAATGTTAACCCAATTGCATCATTCCCACAACAAGGAGTAGTTGTATTTGGTCAAAAGACATTACAAAAAGCAGCTTCTGCATTAGATAGAGTAAATGTACGTAGATTGTTAATAGCTTTAAAAGATTATATTTCTCAAATTGCTGATAACTTAGTATTCGAACAAAATACAATTGCAACAAGACAAAATTTCTTAACACAAGTTAATCCATATTTAGAAAGTGTTCAACAACGTCAAGGATTGTATGCGTTTAAAGTAGTAATGGATGAAACTAATAACACACCAGATGTAATTGATAGAAATGAGTTAATTGGACAAATTTTCTTACAACCAACAAAAACAGCTGAATTTATTATATTAGATTTCAATGTATTACCAACTGGAGCAACGTTCCCAGCATAAAAATTTAAAAGATAAATATTTATAATAAAATAAGAAAATAAAATGGCAGTATTAAACCCAAACGAAATATTTTTCACAGCTTTCGAGCCAAAACAAAAGAATAGATTTATTTGTTTTGTAGATGGATTCCCAGCTTATATTATGAAAGGAGTTGGAGCTGTAACTGTATCACAAGGAACAGTACCTTTAAATCACATCAATGTTCAAAGATTTGTAAAAGGTAAAACAACTTGGGGTACTATTCAGTTCACATTATTTGACCCAATTACCCCTTCTGGTGCACAATCAGTAATGGAGTGGGTACGTTTACATCACGAATCAGTAACTGGTAGAGATGGTTATAGTGATTTCTATAAGAAAGATCTTACAATCAATGTATTAGGACCTGTAGGTGATATCGTATCCGAATGGATCATTAAAGGAGCTTTAATTACAGAAGCTAATTTTGGAGACTTTAACTGGGATACAGAAAATGCTGCCCAAGAAATTCAAATGACAGTTCAACCAGATTACTGTGTATTAAATTTCTAAAAATTTTACCCACCCCTAATTTGAAAAATTGCTTGGCTTCGGTCAAGCTTTTTTTTATCTTAATATTTATCAACAAAAAAACGTTTTAATTAAATAAAGATTATGGCCGAATTTAAATTCCCAACTGAAGAAATAGACTTGCCTTCTAAAGGTTTAGTTTATTCAAAAGAAAATCCTCTTTCAAGTGGTAAAGTAGAAATTAAGTATATGACTGCTAAAGAAGAAGATATTTTATCAAACCAAGCGTACATTGAAAATGGTACAGTATTAGATAAACTTCTAGATTCTGTAATTATTTCTAAAATAAATGCTAAAGATCTTATTATAGGAGACAAAAATGCAATTTTAATCGCTACACGAATTTTGGGATATGGAAGTGATTATAAAGTAAATATTAATGGATCACAACAAGAAATAGACCTATCAGAATTAGAAAACAAACCATTTGATGGTTCTACAATGATAGATGGTAAAAATGAATTTTCGTTTACTTTACCCCATAGTAATACTCCAATTACTTATAAAATTTTAGATGGGCATGATGAAGTTAAGATTGAAAGAGAATTAAAAGGACTTAAAAAATTAAATAAAAACTCCTCACCAGAAGCATCTACTAGATTAAAATATACATTAACTTCTGTTAATGGAGAAACTGAACCTAAAGCTATTAGAGAATTTGTTGATAATTATTTCTTAGCACGTGATGCTAGAGCATTTAGAGACCATTTAAGACAAACACAACCAGATGTAGATCTTAATGTTATTCTAGATTCGGGAGAGGAGGTAACCGTGCCCATTGGGCTTAGCTTTTTTTGGCCTGACTTCGGAGACAGCTCCTCAAATTAGATTAAGTATATTTAAACAAATCCATGAAATAGTTTTTCATGGAAAAGGTGGATACGATTACGCTACTATATATCATATGCCTTTATGGCTTCGTAAATTTACATTTAAAGAAATAAATGATTATTATGAAGCAGAACAAGCAGCTATTAAAAACGAACAATCCTCAGGAAAAACATCACTTGTAGATTCTGAAGGGAAAGTAAATGTTCCACAATTTCAACAAGCATCTAAAGATTATAAAGGTAAAAGCAGCTATAAATAGTTGCTTTTTTTCATATTTATAATAAAATACTTTTTTAATGCCTACTAACGAAGAATTAAAAAAAGGACAACAATTATTAAAAGACCAAGTTGATGAAGTTGGTTTTTTAGACAATGCCTTTAAATCTTTAGCTGCTACTATATCTACTACTTTAGAAGATGCTATCGACCAAATGAATGGTTTAGATACAGTAACTAAAAAAGTAGCACAATCTTACCAAAAAGATATAACCAATTCCATTAAAAAAACAACCACAGGTTTAGAGGAGACAATTGCACTTCAATTAAAAATTAAACAAGGTGTAAATGTAGAAGCAGATATCAAGAAAAAAATGGATGCTGCCGAGGTTAGAAGAGTAGCTACTCTTAAAAAAATTATGATGGTGGGTAAGGAACTAGGAGTCGACACTATGGAGATGAAAGTTCAATTAAAAGAGCAGTATGACCTTGAGATAAAAATGCTCAAAGCCATGGAAGAACAAAATGCTGCAAAACAAAAAGCAAAACCCCTATTTCAATTACTTCAAGAAAATGCTGGCGGCTTAGCGGATAAAATTGATAAATCAGGTACTTTATCTAAAATATTAAGTGGGGGAATAAAATCTGTTATTACTCCAATGAGAGTATTAGAATTAACAGTATTAGGAATACTTGATGCTTTAGCATCTGTTGATAAGTTGAATGGGGAATTAGCTAAAAATCTTAACATAAGCGTCTCTGAAGCATCTGATTTAACAAATGAATTATCAGAAGCTGCAAATAGATCAGGCGCTTTATCAATAACTACTAAAGGATTAGGTGAAGCTTTAATGGCCTCTAATGGTGAATTAGGTATATTTAATACAACTATTGATGATAACTTAATTTTATTTGAAAAACTCAATAAAACCGCGGGTTTAACTTATGATGAATTAAGTGGTATTAAATCTATTACAGATGCAACTGGAGGGGATTTAGAAACAAATACTAAAGAACTTTTAGCTCAAGCTAGATTAACGGGTCAAAGGCTTGGAGTAGCTTTAAATGAAAAAGACGTATTAAAAGATATTAGTCAAGTATCAAAAGCTACAACTTTATCATTAGGGATGAGTACAAAAGAACTAGCAAATGCTGTTTCAACTGCTAAAGCTTTAGGTATGGAATTAAGCAATGTAGAAGGCATTGCTGATAGTATACTTGATTTTGAATCATCAATTGAAAAAGAATTAGAAGCTGAATTATTATTAGGTAAAAATATTAATTTAGAAAAGGCAAGACAAGCAGCATTAAATAATGACTTAGCTACAGTCGCAGAGGAAATAGCTAAACAAGCAGGATCAGCAGCTGAGTTTGGCCAAATGAATAGAATTCAACAACAAGCATTAGCTGATGCAGTTGGTATGTCTAGAGAAGAATTAGCTAAATCTTTATTTATACAAGAACAAATTGGCAATCTTACAGGTGAAGAATATGAATTAAGGAAAGCGCAAATAGAAAAATTAGAAGCCCAAGGATTATCTCAGAAAGAAATTGCCAAACAATTAGGAAAAGAAAGTATAAATGATTTAAAAGCCCAAGCAAGTGTACAGGAAAATTTAAATAAAGGAGTTAAAAAATTAAAAGAACTATTTGTTAGTATAGCAGGGCCTTTAATGCAAATTATTACACCTATAATAGATATTTTAGTACCCGCTATTGGATATTTAGCTACAACTTTTGAAGTATTAGCAGTTCCCTTAAGATTTGTAGCGGATATTTTTGGAGAAATAATTGAATATATTTCTTCCTCACTTCCTTTAATGAATGCTTTAATAGCTGGAGCTACAACTTATTTATATTTAAAAAACCAAACTTTCTTAAAAGAAAAAGCATCAGCTGCTGTAGCATTATTAAAATTGGGTTATGACAATACTAGTTTAATAATAGGAAATGCTATTAATGCTATTAAAACCAAAGGTTTATTAAAAGCAATTGCCGATATGGCAATGACCGCATTTACTTCTGTAGCAAAAATTCCATTTATAGGACCAGTTTTAGGTATTGCGGCTGCTGCAGCAGCAGCCACCTTAGGATATCAATATCTTTCAAAAGGTAATGATATAATGTCTCCAGGATCAAATTCATCTGGGTATGGTAATAGAACATTATTTGGACCAGAAGGTGCTATTGCATTAAATAATAAAGATACAGTTATAGCAGGTACAAATTTATTCCGTAAAGGAGATGATGTTCTATCTTCCCCAGCAGGAGCATTATCAATGCCAGATAATTCTGAATCAAAAAGAACAAATGAGTTATTAGAAGCACTAATGAAAAAACCAGCACCTGTAGTACAAATGGATTCAGTTGAAGTAGGTACGGTAGCTGGTATGAGTGCATTCTCTATACAATAATAATATTTATAATAAATGTTTAACTATTAAAATTTAAAATTATGCCTTTACTTAAAAAATTAGAAACAGAAGGATCTACATTAACACCTTTAACAGGTAACCAACCAAAGTCTTCATTGACAGATGGTTCTACAATTCCAGTTAATAATACATTCTCAAAAGGAACGTATGTTGATTATGTTTCTGAAGCACCAAGAGCAGTAGATACTACAGGTAACGTACAATAATCTATAATTGTCTAGATTATTAACAATAAGGACGGATTTATCCGAATATAAAGCTCCACAATACGGATATGATAGACTTGGAGCTGGTTCTCGCAATACTAATGCGAGTGGCCAACCCTATGAATTAAAAACAACACCTAAAAGATCATTTAGTGATAGAGATTTTGGCTTAGATTCTTCTGGACTCTTAGAAGGTGCAGATTTTCTTTTAAGAGGAGGATCATTACTTCCAGGGGCATTAGCACAAGATGTTTCTAGGTTAACTAAAATGATGACTGATTTAAAATCACCAAATGGTCTTTTGTTTACAATTAAACAAAATGCACTTTCTAGATCTGGGGTCAATATTAAAGCTCAAGGTGCATTTAATTTAAAGATAACTGGAGATCCTAATAGATTAGCGTTAAATAACGGTATTTACTTGCCAACCTCTACATTACTACAGGCTGCGGTAAACCCATTAGGAGGGCATTTACTTAAACAAGGAATTAATCCTTTTGCTGAAACAAATAATGTAAATCAAGGAAATGTTTTTTCAACTGGGTTTGGTATTTCACTCCCTTTATCCAATCCTATTTATTTAGATACAATAGCTCAATTTGAAAGACAAAATAATGTAAATTCAAGTAGATTAATTCAATTTTTAGATAGTAAAATTAATTCTAATTTAGGGGATCAAGTAAATTTATATAATTATTCTGGTGGCCCTGGTTCAACATTAGGAGTTGGAAAAACTAATATCCTTATGTCAAGGGATAGAACTGGGCGTAATAATCCTAGTTTAACTAATTCTAACTTTTTTGCTACTGAAGTTGATTTTGGATACTTTGATTATTCTGTATTTAAAAGACGTTCAGTTAATTTCCAAGGAGCTAAAATTTTCAATGGTAAAAATGTAAGCGCTATCTATGAAGATTTAACAGGAATTAATGTTATAGAAGATCAATATAAAACAGATAATTTAGATACAGGAGCATTAAGATTATTTTCAACAAATGTTTTCCAACCAGGTACCTTCAATCCACAAGCCCCAGAAAACGTACTAGGATTAGGTACAACTATGGATTATAACCAAATACAAAATGCTTATAGTGGTTCTAATCAAAATTTAAGCAATGGAAGTACTAATAATGTATATAATAGATCGACTATTCTTCAAGATTTTAGATTACAAAGAAAGAAAAACCCGGGAATTATATCATTAGATTATACAGATCAAAGTTCTAGATTAGAGGGTAGAGTAAATTTAGGAGATCCTGGTAATAAAACAATACCAAGAACAAGGTATGTAACAGGTACGGGTGAAGCTTTAGATAAAATTACAGCTTTACCTTTATATAGATCTAAAGATGTTGATAAAAGCAAACCCATAAATGATTTATGTAAATTTAGAATAGGAATAATAGATAATGATGATCCTTCTTTTAAAACTTATATTCATTTTAGAGCATTTTTAGATAATTTTAGTGATAGTTATAGTGCTGAATGGGTAGCTGATAATTTTGCTGGTAGAGCAGAACAACTTTACAAATATCAGGGTTTTGATAGAAGTATTAATTTAGGTTGGACAGTAGCAGCTCAGTCTAAAGAGGAATTAATGCCAATGTATCGTAAATTAAATTATTTAGCTTCTTCATGTGCCCCATCTTACTCAGATGATGGGTATATGAGAGGAAACTTAATAGAATTAACAGTAGGAGGTTATCTTTATAAACAAGTTGGAATAATGCAAGGAATTTCATATGATGTACCACAAGAATCTCCATGGGAAATAGCAATTGGGGATAACGTAACAGCTGCCCAAAACGCAGTGGGCCAAGCATTTAATGGAGTTAATTTAGGACAACCTATTCAAGCAGATAATACTGTTAAAGAATTACCAATGATAATAAAAGTATCAGGATTTAAATTTATACCTATTCATAGTTTTGTCCCTTCCATACAAGAAAATTTATATGGAGATAGCGACACAGATAATACAGGGAAAGTAACTACTTATGGAGATCAAAGGTATATTGCTTTAACAAATAATTTTTCTAACAATTATACAGATTTTGTAAATGAGTAGATATTCTGACATAGCAACTCTTCGTACAGTAGGTGGAAAAAGGTATAAAGCTACAACAAACTACCCTGATATTCCTATTGATTTTTCTGATATCTACGTTTACACAGATGAAGGAGATAGATTTGACATTTTAGCCCAAACTTATTATAGTGATTCTAGTTTGTGGTGGGTTATATCAACAGCTAACCCCCATTTACCACAAAATTCAATTTTTCCACCTATAGGAGTTCAAATTAGAATCCCAAATAATATAGGAGAAATAATACTTGAATATAATAGATTAAATGGAATTTAATTATGGCTGGGAATTTAATAGGAGAACCAATTAATGAAGAAATTTTAAAACAAATAGACCTAAGGCAAAAAATGCATGGGTCTGGGTATAATGCTTCTTCTATTAGTAGAGATCCTAAAGTATTAAATTATTTGAATAATAGAAATGCTTGGATAAAAATGGCATCTAGTGTTTCTATTTCTGGCTCTTTTGGAGAAGACAGACTAAAAGATTTACAATCTCAAGAATCGGGTTATATTACTGAAAGTGATTTTGAAAGCTTAAAAGGAACAGGTTTAGCTAAAAAGGGTGTATTATTTAATACAATTCAAACTTCAAATAGAACACAAGATGGAAAAAATGCAGGATTTACCCCCAGAAGTGGAGTGAGAAAAGATAGCTTATTTGCTAATTCTCAAGGTAAAATGTATGGCGGATTAGGAGGAAATTCAAAAGGTCTCCAACCTGTAGGAGGAATTACAGATATATCAGTAAAAAGTGTTAATAGGGGCTCTATTAAAAAAGCAACAGTAAATTTAAAAGTATATAACAAATTTCAGTTTACAATAATTGAAACCCTTTATTTAAGGTTAGGTTATATGATGATGTTAGAATGGGGTTGGGATAAATATATTGAAGACATTGATGTGTCTACTTCACCTCCTAATGTTAAAGTTAAGGATACACAATCTACTATTATAGAAAATAGTTGGTTTAATGGTCAATCTTATACTCAAAGACAAATGTTAAATAAAATTTCATTTTATCAAAATAAGTATAAGGGAAACTATGGAGGGTTTTTTGGTAAAGTTTCTAATTTTTCATGGACATTAAATAACGATCTTAGCTATAGTATTAAAATAGACTTAATATCTATAGGAAGTATTATAGAATCTTTAAAAGCCAATATTCCTGCTAAACCACTAACTTCAAATGAAGCAAAAAATCTAAAGAAAAAAATAGAAACTAGACTTAGTAGTACTTTTGATGGTTATGAAGAATCAGAAGATAGTTCTATAATTGATAGTTTATCAAGCAATTTATTATCACAATGGGTTGGGCTTACTATAGCCGATTTTCCTTTTAGTAATAAAAATTATTTATATTTACCTAATATAATAGGAGATAATTTGAAATTACTTAGACCATTAATACCACCTACATCTAGATATTATGTAAAACTTCGTACATTTTTGCAAAAATTACAAACTTTAATTATAGGAGAATATGTAAATGGCAACGCTAAAGGAGAATTATTGCAAATAGATTATTCTGATAATAACATTTGTAATTATGTTTATAATTTATTTCCCCTAAGTATAGATAAGGCTTTTTTTTCATTTATGTTTGATTCTAATTTTGAAAAAAAATTTACACAATCCCCATCCTCATATAATCCTACTAAAATAAAAAATACTACTTACGCATTTGCATATCAAGTAGATGGCAATCCAGAAGTAGTAGCTGGATCGTTGATGAACATGTATATAAATTTAGATTTTATCAGTAAGGCATTAAATGATAGCACAGATGATGAAGGTAATTTAAGTGTATTTGATTTTTTGAAAAATATATGTGATGGAATAAATGAATGTACTGGAGGGGTTACTAACCTAGAGCCTGCAATAAAAGAAGATAATACTATATATTTTTTAGAACAAAACCCAATTAAAGGATTTGATTCAACTAAATCCCCATCTAAAGAATATCCTTTAGAAATTTTTGGTTATAACTCAAATGGTTCTTCTACCTTTGTTAAAGATTTTAAATTTCAAACTAAAATCACTCCCAAATTAATGTCAATGATAACAGTATCTAAGACTGCTGAAGGATCTTCTACTAAAAATATTGATGCTATCCCTTATAAAAATTGGAATAAGGGTCTTATAGATAGATTTGAAGAAAAGTTTGTAGATCCTCCAACAACTACAGATACAAATTTAACCCCTCAAGAAATAAATAGAAAAAAAATAAAAGATGCTTTTTTATGGGATTTAGAAAACATTAACTCTAGGGAAAGTCAATTAGATTATGATTCTTACGGGGTAACAAACAATTATGATTGGAAATGGGAAGGAACTAACATATTTAATATATACATACCAGGAGATGAAGCCCAAGGCCCAGCTGAGGATTTAGCAAACCCTCAAAGATTAGCTGCTTTATTAGATGAAGTAGTAAGAAGAGTAGAAGTTCTTCAAAGTAGAAGAAGATTAGCTGCAAATCAAATAGGTAGAGAACTTGTACACACAAGCAATTTTAATAATTCGTATGGAGGTTATTTACAACATGTTGTTCGAGCTTGGGGAGGTGACACTGGATTAGCAACTTTTGTCCAATATAGAGATGAAGGTGGAGGTGGACTTTTGAAAGATAATATAATCGAATATACTAAAAAAATAATCCCACCAAAAGATGCTATGTTTTGGTATAGTAATTATTCTGGAGAAGTTGCGGATGTAAACACAGGGGATTTTTTAAAAGTTGGACAACAAACTTTTAGAAGTTATATTCAACAATTAAATCTTTTAGAATTTGAAAAAAGAGGAGTTAATTCTAGTTTAAGTGGATTTATTCCTGTTGAATTAGGTCTTACTATGGAAGGGATTAGTGGTATAAAAATTTATAATAAAATTTCAATAAACCAAAAATTCCTCCCTTCTTCATACCCTAGTGCTTTAAAATTTATTATTAAAGGAGTTGATCATAAAATTAGTAATAATATTTGGGAAACGAATATCACAACAATATCAACAACCCCAACAGAAAATACCCCCTCAGTTGTTAAGGATAATAGTAAGGCATCACCATTACCTACTAACACTTCAACATCATCTACTACTTCTACTTCAAGTGGAAATGTAGTAAGTTCTTATCCTGAATTACCACTTATTGATCCTCCCCCAACAACTAATCTACTTCCTTATCAAGAAGCAGTTCAAACCTTGAATTCAATTACTACCCCTAATATAGCAAAAGCAGTATTTGCAGTTTTATTTGCAGAAGCAAGCAAAAAAGGACAGGCATTTAGTTCAGCAGGTGGGTTTAATTATGCTGGGGTTCAAACAGATGTTAGAAGTGGTGGAAAAGCTATTAGATGGGGTGCTAGCCAATACATTACAGCTAGATATGTAAGAAAAGATGCTGAGAGACTAAGAGAGTTTGCTGTTTTTGAAAATAATAAAGCTTTTTTAGAATTTATGGTAAATAGAATAACATCTAAAGGATTTAATGGAGATAATGGAGACAGTTGGACTACTACTTATATAAATAAATGGTGGAGCCCAGCTAAAAAAGCAGAATTTACTAAAGGAACAACCACATACAATAATAAATTATCTATTTATAATTCATCTCTAAAAAGATATGATCAATACTCTTAATAATGTTTTATCCTAAATCACAAATAAAAACTAATTTATACACCAATGGTGGGGAATATGTTTATGCTAGTGATAATAAACCATACATAGGAGATTATTTTATAGTAGGTGATGGAACTGTATACACGGGTAGAAACCCAAATGATAAACCAAACAATTTATTAATTCTAAATAAAGTAAGCGAAATAACTCCTTCAAGATCGGGATCAGAATTTAAACCCCAATCTTATTATTTAGTTGATGATTATTACTATTATGCTAAGGGTGAGGATACAATCCCTCCCCCAACATCCTTACCTATTCAAATATTCCCTGTCCCAACAGAGGAAGAATATAATATAGGAGAAATTCAAAGATATTTTGTAAAAAAAATAAATGAAAATAAATATATTGAAGTTAGTAAGGATGAATATGAAAGATACGAAAATCAAGATATAAATGTTAGTTATCAACAATATTCCCCATTTACTTTTCCTTGGGTAATAACAGGTAAAAGGGCCAACGCTTACACAGTAAATAAAAATACTGTAAAAAGAGTAGAAACTGAAAACCAAATCCAAGGTTTATCATCTTACTTTAAAAATAAATATGATCAATTATTTAAATATTCTGATAATGAAAATTTATACACAGATGGAACTGAATTTAGAAGCTCACTAACTGGAAAACCTTATATAGGATTTTACCATATCCACCCAGATAAGGGACCAATGGAAGGACCCCAGCATATTGATGAACCTCATGGATATTTAATTCCTATTTCTAAAACTTATGAGTATGAAACTACTAGTTCTAGTTATGTAACCTAATCTTGGTATGAAT